>Ga0209062_1000162_pt1 | contig 249998 bp, 242 predicted proteins | sample Coa_R2_2_FD_187158 | JGI IMG/M metagenome (GOLD analysis project Ga0209062, IMG submission 187158) | Surface soil microbial communities from Centralia Pennsylvania, which are recovering from an underground coalmine fire - Coalmine... | ecosystem: Environmental > Terrestrial > Soil >... | reverse complement strand
CTACACTCTGTCGGCATCGGGGACCTCATCGAATCCGGCCAAAGTCGTTCTCGCAAAACAACTTTCGCTGATTCGGAGCCCCGATGCGCCAATTACATGTGAGATATCCGGGTTAGACGCAAGCGCGAGGTCAATGCCAGTGCTCAAGCGTGGAGCGCGAAGCTTTCAAACGTAGACACGCGAAAGCCGGCGCGCCCAGCCCGATCTGGGCCAGGGCGAAGCAGGCTGCAAAAAATCAGAATTCAGGTGGCGGAGCCGTTAAGCCCAGAGCCGTTCGTTCTCCAGGCCTTTATACAGGCCGGCCACGAAGTCGCCGTAGCCGTTGAACAGAAGCGTCGGCCGGCGTTCGTTGAGGCCGATCAGAGACTCGGTCGCCTGGCTCCAGCGCGGATGCGGAACTTGCGGATTGACGTTGGCCCAGAAGCCATACTCGGATTCCTGCAGCGCTTCCCAATAGGTCCTGGGTCGTTGGTCCGTGAAAGTGAAATGCGTGATGGACTTGATCGATTTGAACCCATACTTCCACGGCACCGCAAGGCGCAGCGGCGCGCCTTGCGATTTCGACACCGGCTTGCCGTAGGCGCCAGTGACCAAGAAGGCGAGCTCGTTGGTGGCCTCCGCGATGGTCAGTCCCTCCGTATATGGCCAGGGATACCAGGTCTGTTTCTGGCCCGGCGCGACCGTCGGATCGAGGAATGTTTCCATCTTCAGATATTTTGCGGCGGACAGCGGCTTCGCCAAATCCACGAGCTTGGCCAGCGGAAAGCCGGACCACGGGATTGCCATGCCCCATGCTTCGACGCAGCGATGGCGATAAAGGCGCTCCTCCAGGGGCATCTTGCGGATGAGGTCGTCGAGACCGATCTCCTGCGGCTTCTCCACCATGCCGTCGATCTTGACGGTCCAAGGCCGCAGCTTGAGCGCCTGCGCGGCGCGAGCGATCTGCTTGGAGGTGCCGAACTCGTAGAAATTATTGTAGTTGATGTTGATCTTCTCGTCCGTGATGGGCCGGTCGAGCACGTATTTCTCGTTGCGCTTCACCGGATAGAGGTCGGCTGTCGGATCGGGCAGGTCGGCGACACGCTGCGCCTGCGCAATCACCGGCGCCATCGCGGCTGCGGCCGCCCCGGCAGCCGCCAAGAAAGCACGGCGATCGAAAAAGAAATGCTCGGGGGTGGCATCGCGCTCGGGAATTTCCCAGCCGCGGCGGCGAATCACATGCATGGGCGCTCCTCCAGATCGTCAGTTCTGCACTACGCGGGCACGCGGTCACCGGCAAGTCACAGATGCGGCACCCCGCGTGTGAGCGCAGATGACGTTTCGTCCCCTTCTACCCTAAGGCCGCACTGCTGAAGACGAGGATAACGGACCATCCGCCGGCGCGGAAACCCGTACCCACGCTCATGCGGCGGCCGCCTTGCGGGCGGCCACGATCTGGTCGGCGGTGCGGCCGGTAACCTCCGCCATGTGATCGAATTTCGTGGTGAAGGTGCCGACCCCGGCAGTGGCGGAGCGAACCTCTACGATCAGGTCGCCAACCTCTGCCTCCGGCATTTGCACACGCACCACGTCCCAGCCATCCCAGCCCTCGCGAGTATCGAATCCGAGGATCTGGCCGCGCCGTCCTGCCATCAGCGCGTTCATCTTCGCGGTCGCCTCCGTGGGGCAGACGATCTCCACCTGGTGGATCGGCTCGAGGAGCACCGGGTTGCACTGCGGCAGGCCTTCGGAAATGCCGATCCGACCGGCGATGCGGAACGCCATGTCGGAGGAATCCACGGTGTGATAGGAGCCGTCGATCAGCTTGACCGCGATATCAACCACCGGGAAGCCGAGCGGTCCGCTCTTGAGTGCGTCGATGACCCCCTCCTCGACGGACGGGATGTAGTTGCGCGGCACCACTCCGCCCTTGATCTCCTCCGTGAAGCTGAAGCCGGAGCCGCGCGGCAGCGGCTTGATGTCGAGCACCACGTCACCGAACTGGCCGTGGCCTCCTGACTGCTTCTTGTGGCGCCCGCGCTGCACGATCGGCTTCTTGATGGTCTCGCGGTAGCCGACAGTCGGCTTGCGGGTTACGATGGCAACACCGAAGCGGTCCGCCAGCCGCTCGGTGGCGACCCGCAGATGCATCTCGCCCTGCCCCCACATCACGACCTCATGCGCTTCCGGATTGTGGATTACGGTGATCGAAGGATCCTCTTCCAACAACCGGGTCAAGGCCTGGCCGAGCTTGACGTCGTCCTTGCGCTCCTTGGCGGCAACCGCGATGGCGAGCACCGGCGGCAGCGGCACGAGCTTGACGAGCTGCGCATGCGCCTGCTTGCCGGCAGTCAGCGTGTCGCCCGTATTGGCGTGGTCGAGGCGGCCCAACGCGACCGTCTCGCCGGTTTGCGCCGGCCCCCGCTTCTCGGTTGACTGCCCGAGCAGCTTGAACACGCCCGCCACGCGGCCTGCTTCGCGCTCGGGCGAGATGAAGGTGGTGCCGTCGGCCACCGGGCCGTTGAGCACCCGCACCACCGACATCTTGCCGCCGTGCGGGGTGTAAAACGTCTTGATCACGTTCACGATCGGATCACCGCCCGGCTTGAGGCCGAGCCGCTCGTTCGTCTTCTCGATCGTCGGCGCCTCGTGGCGCAATGCCTTCATCAGCCGCAGCACGCCGTTGCTGCGGCTGGCATTGCCGATCAGCACCGGACACACCAATCCCTCGCGCAGCTCCTTGGTGAGGTCGTCGAAAATCTTGTCGCGCGGCGGCGGAATGTCCTCCAAAAGCTGTTCCATCAGCTCGTCATCGTGGTCGGCAAGCGTTTCCAGCATGTGGAAGCGCGCGTCCTTCTCTCGGCTGAGCTCATCGCCGGCGAGCTCCACGATCTCCGAGGGCGCGTGCTCCTTGTAGACATAGGCGCGCTCGAGCGCGAGGTCGGTGAACCCGGTGATGATGTCGTCCGACCAGATCGGGATCTGGCGCAACAGCAGCGGCATCCGCGAAACCGGCTGCAGAAAGCTCAGCGTATCGCGAACGCGCTTGTCGGCCTTGTCGATCTTGTTGAGGAACAGGAAATGCGGAACCTTGAGATCCTCGAGCTCACGCAAGATCAATTGCAGCTGCGGGACCTTCTTCTCGTCGGCCTCGCACACCACGACCGCGGCATCCACGAACGGCACCACAGCGCGCATGTCCTGCACGAATTCCACCGAGCCGGGACAATCGATGAACGTATAGCTGTCGCCCATGAACGTGGTGGTCGCGACCGAAAGCTCGACGCTCATCTGGTGATGGCGCGCCTCGTGGCTCGAATCCCCCACGGTCGTGCCGGCCTCGACCGTGCCCTGCCGCGCGATCGCCCCCGTGCGCGCCAGAATGGCTTCGAGCAATGTGGTCTTGCCGCTCTGGAACGGTCCCAACAGCGCAATGCACCGGGGGCCGCTTGCTCGGGTGTCGCTTTGTGCCATGACTGCCTCCCACATCGACCCGATTGGTCTTGATCAGAGACACGACATCGTTTCAGGCCGGAGGGGGGATTGGCAAGAGGCGGGAATGTCACGCGCCGTTCCCCGAGAGCGCCAACCCCGTGATGGCGATGCGCAATGAACCGGCGGCAAAGGCGGCGGCACGCTAGTGCCCTGCGTCCGAAGCCCGTCATGCACGCTTGAGACGAGCTTGGGAAACAAAAGGGGTACCAGCAACTTTTGTGATTCCAGTGCCGCTTCTCGATCTCAAGTTCCCGAGATGACCTTGCGCCAGGCGCAGCAGGAGCTTCAGACCGGCTAGCGCGCCGGTCGCAGGCTCAGATTGGCTACCCCGAGAGCGACATTCAGGCCGACCTGACCCTGAATCGATAAAGGCTGCAGTGCGACCGTGCGGTTGGAGCCGCCGACCAGGACATTGGCGCCCAGCCCGACCGCGACCGTGGCCTCGCCGCTCGCACCCGCATAGTCGCCGGCCAGGAACCCGTATCCCCGGCTGGTGTCGGCGTACACGGCCCACATCATCGAGCCGCCGGCGGTGGCGCCGAGATCGAGTCCGAATTTGGTGATGGTGCCGACATAGCCTTCCTGCGGAAAGCCCGGCTGGTCCGGAGTGAACAGGCAGTTCACCGTGCGCTGGGAGCCGATGATGAGGCCGAGCCCGGCCGACACATCGCAATTGAGAACACCGGTGCGTACCCGTTGCGCTTGCGCGCTCTGCGGTACCGACGACGCGACCGCCGCGGCCAGGACCGCAACGCCAACCAAGACTCGACGCATTTACCCCTCCCCTATCGGTTCGGCCGCCCGAGACATGCGGGCGAGGCCGAGGCCCGTATCATTGTAGCGCATGTCGGGGAAAAAAAGCATGCCTCTGGCGAAAAACGGCGGCGGATACCGCGAGGAGCTGCGCTGCCGGGCTCGCCCACGCGGCCATGCCGGACGCGCGGGCAAGAATCAGGGCCAAAGCGCGAAGAGCGCAATCCGCGTCAGTGGAGGTTGCCACAGAACCGCTGGATGCGGCGGCACGCCTCCTCCAGATCCGTGGTTTTGGTAGCGTAGGAAATCCGGAACGCCGGGCCGAGGCCGAATGCCGTACCCTGCACCACCGCAACCCCCTCGGCTTCGAGCAGCTCGGTCACGAAATCCTCGTCAGTGGCGATGCGCTTGCCCGAAGGAGCCGTCTTGCCGATGGCGCCGCTGCATATCGGATAGACGTAAAACGCGCCTTCCGGCTTAAGGCAGTGAAGCCCCTTCGCCTGGTTGAGCATGGAGACACAGAGGTCGCGTCGCTCCTTGAACACCTTGTTGTGCTCGGCAATGAAATCCTGCGGTCCGTCGAGCGCCTCGACCCCGGCCCACTGGGCAATCGAATTGGGGTTGGTGGTCGACTGCGACTGCAAGGTCGCGATCGCCTTGATGAGCAGCTCGGGCGCGCCCCCATAGCCGAGCCGCCAGCCGGTCATGCAATAGGCCTTGGACATCCCGTTGAGCGTGAGCGTGCGCTCGAACAGCGAGGGCTCGACCTGCGCGGGCGACCAGAACTTGAAATCGTCGTAGACGAGATGCTCGTACATGTCGTCCGAAAGCAGCCAGACATGCGGGTGGCGCATCAGCACCTCGGTGACGGCCTTGACCTCCTCGCGCGTATAGGCGGCTCCGGTCGGGTTCGACGGTGAGTTGAAGATCAGCCATTTGGTTTTCGGCGTGATCGCCTTCTCGAGCGCTTCCGGCTTCATCTTGAAGCCATGCTCCGGCTTGGTCTCGACGATCACCGGGGTCGCGCCGGCGAGCAGCACGATATCCGGGTAGCTCACCCAGTAGGGCGCCGGAATGACCACCTCGTCGCCCGGGTTGAGCGTCACCATCATGGCATTGAACAGCACCTGCTTGCCGCCGGCGCCGACCGTGATCTGCGAAGGCTTGTAGTCGAGCCCATTCTCGCGCTTGAATTTGCGCGCGATCGCCGCCTTGAGCTCGGCGATGCCGTCGATATTGGTGTACTTGCTCTCGCCGCGCTCGATCGCCTTGATGGCAGCGCGCTTGATGTTGTCCGGCGTGTCGAAATCCGGCTCGCCGGCCCCAAGCCCGATGACGTTGCGCCCCGCCGCTTTGAGCGCGCGGGCCTTGTCCGTCACCGCGATGGTGGCAGAGGGCTTGATGCGCTTGAGCGAGTCGGCAAGGAAGGCCATGGATGTCTCCGATTGAGGCAAAGAGTACAATTTTGTGCACTGCGTCCTAGAGCATTTTCGCCCGAAGTGGAAACGGCTTTCCGCACAAAATCGCAACAATTGCAAAATGTGAGGATGCTGCCGCCCCGGCACCGCTGTCGGCCTGTCGGACGGGCGAGCCGTTTGCTCCCGGCGGCTGTTGCAACAGAATAAAGCCGCAGCATCTCGACACTGCAGTGCAAACTCCTTCTCACGACTTTTCTGTCGATGTTGTGATCGCTTGCCCGCAGGGCTTCCCCTATGGTGCGGCTCGTGCTGCACCGCCGCGCCACGACATTGCCGCCGTCCTGTGACAGGTGAGTCGTGGCTTGTGCCGGTCAGCCTTACTCCAGCCTGCTTGAAGTGGCTCGCGACGCGCAAAGGCACCGAGGAACGGAATGTATACGCTCTATTCGATGCAGCGATCCGGCAACAGCTACAAGGTGCGCATGGCTCTCGCCCAGCTAGGCATCCCGTATCGTCTCGTCGAGATCGACATCCTGCGCGGAGAGAGCCGGACGCCGGAGTTTCTCGCCAAGAATCCGAGCGGCCAAGTGCCGCTCCTGGAGGTCGCGCCCAATCGCTACTTGTCCGAGTCGAATGCAATCCTCTGGTATGTAACGGTCGGGTCCGCCCTTGCCCCGGAGGATCGCATCGAGCGTGCCGAAGCGCTGCAGTGGATGTTCTTCGAGCAGCACAGCCTGGAGCCCAATATCGGGGCGGCCTACTTTTGGTTGGTCCTGGTGAAAGGCGGGCGTGAGCTGCAGCAGCACGCGCTCGAGGATTGGATGGAGCAGGGCTATCGCTCGCTCCGCATCATGGAGGATCATCTCAAGCGGCACCGCTTTTTTGCTGCCGACCGTTATACCATCGCCGATATAGCGCTGTATGCTTATACCCATCTTGCCGGCGAATGCGACTTCGATCTGACCGCCTTTCCGGCGGTCCGCGACTGGCTCGACCGGGTGACTGCGCAGCCCGGTCATCTGCGCATGGAGCAGCAACTGGCCGACCTGATGGCCGAATGAGTGCGGCTGCCGCCCTGACACGCTGTGGCGCTCAGGCCACGGAGCGCGTCAATCCGCACGAAGAGATCGTCGCGTTAACGCTTTGCTAACCATATTTCACAGCCTTGCCTTGATCCGGCCGAACCGCGGCCCCGTCCAGGAGGCAATTTCATACCAAAGTGATCCGTGGAGATTCGTATGTCCAATCGTCTGGAGCCGATGCGACCGCAACCCGAGCTTGGGCCGGCCGCACTCGCGCAATTGATCGCAACTGTCACCTTGGCACTCTGCACTCTCATCGTTGCGACCGCCGTATCGATCGGTCTTGCGCGCGCGGCGGGTTCAAGCATCGGCGCCGACAATGTGCCTCCCTTCGCCACCCAGCTGGGTAAATAGGGCGCAGGCCGCAGCCAACCACGGTGCGCCACCTGACCGTCGCTTCGCTGCGTCCCGAGCGCGGCAGGGCGCCCTTGGCGGTGCGCTGCCGAACCGCAGCACCAGGACCCTGCCTTGCACCCCCGCAATCACGGGGCTAACCATGCCGAAATGTTCTCATTATTCGAACGCCTGCTGCGGCCGACCGCGGTCCCGGACCAGCCGGAGCCGCCGGCGGGGCTGATCGCGTTCTTCTGGCACTTCGCCAAGCAGGCGAAGTGGCTGTTCGTCGCCTTGTTTGCGATCGAGATGCTGGTGGCGCTGACCGACAGCGCCGTGCCCTGGTTCACCGGCCGCATCGTGACGCTGATCACCACGGTGCCGGCGGAGCGCTTCCTCGGCACGACCTGGCCGATGCTCGCCGGCATGGCGTTTGTGCTGCTGGTGGCGCGGCCCGCCGTCGCGCTCTCACGCTATCTCGTGGTCAACCAGGCGATCGCCGCGCCGTTCAGCAGCCTGATCCGCTGGCAGGCGCACTGGCACGTCGTGCGCCAGAGCTGGGCGTTCTTCCAGAACGACTTTGCGGGCCGCATCGCCAACCGCGTGATGCAGACCGGCCCCTCGGTGCGCTCGTCGCTGACCTCGTCAGTCACGGCGCTCTGGTACATCCTCGTCTATGGGGTCACGGCGATCGGCATGATGGCGAGCGCCGATCCGCTGCTGATGATCCCGATCCTCGCCTGGTTCGGCGGCTATGCGACTTTGCTCTGGTACTTCGTGCCGCGCATGCGCGAGCGCTCCAAGGCGAGCTCGGAGGCCCGCTCGGCACTGATGGGCCGCGTCGTCGACAGCTACACCAACATCCTCACCGTCAAGCTGTTTGCCCGCGCCCGCGACGAGGACATGTATGTCCGCGACGCCGTCGAGCGCCATCTCGGGCTTTTTCTCGCGGCGCAGCGGCTGATGACGGCGTTCGGGACGTTGCTCAATATGCTCAATGCCGGCCTCATCGTCGGCGGCGGAGCACTGGCGCTGGTGCTGTGGCGCTACGGCGCCGTCGAGGTCGGGGCCGTCGCCATGGTGCTGCCGCTCACTCTGCAGCTCACCAACATGTCGCGCCAGATCGCAACGCAAATCACCGACATATTCGAGGATGTCGGCGTGGTGCAGGAAGGCATGCTGACCATCGCACAGCCGCTGCGCCTTACCGATGCGGCGACCGCCAAGCCGCTTCTCGTGCGCGAGGGGCGCGTCGCCTTCGAGCAGGTGCGCTTCGGCTACGGCCGCGAAACGGGAGTTCTGCAGGGATTTTCGCTCAACGTTAAAGCAGGCGAGAAAATCGGGCTGGTCGGCCGCTCCGGCGCCGGCAAGTCGACCGTGGTCAATCTGTTGCTGCGCTTCTTCGATCTCGAAGGCGGCCGCATCCTGATCGATGGGCAGGATATCGCCACCGTCACGCAGGAGAGCTTGCGGGCGCAGATCTCAGTGGTGACGCAGGACACCTCGCTCCTGCACCGCTCAATTCGTGAGAACATCCGCTACGGCCGCCCGGATGCGAGCGAGGCCGAAATCCTCGACGCGGCGCGGCTTGCACAAGCCGATGAATTCATCCCTTCGCTCGAGGACTGGCGCGGCAATCGCGGTTATGATGCGCATGTGGGCGAGCGCGGGGTGAAGCTGTCCGGGGGCCAGCGCCAGCGTATCGCGATTGCGCGGGTGATCCTCCGCAACGCCCCGATCCTGGTGCTCGACGAAGCCACGTCTGCGCTCGACAGCGAGATCGAGGCGGCGATCCAGTCGAGCCTCGACACGCTGATGGCCGGCAAGACCGTCATCGCCATCGCGCATCGGCTCTCCACCATCGCCCGCATGGATCGCCTGGTGGTGCTCGACCATGGCCGTATCGTCGAGCAGGGCAGCCATGCGGCGCTCCTGCGCCAGAACGGGCACTATGCGGCGCTCTGGCGCCGGCAGTCGGGCGGCTTCCTCGATGCCGCCGACATGCAGGCCGCGGAGTAACAAACATCGGGGTCGTGCCTGCGAAAGCAGGCACCCATACGGCTACGCGCCATCGAGAGCACACGGCGGTATGGGCCCCTGCTTTCGCAGGGACGACCAAATTAATCGCCCGCCACAGTGCGGTCATGAAACACCTCTAGACACGCGCCGTCCCAATGTCCCTGGCAGTCCTGCCGCCCGGTGCCCCGGCGCCGCGCGGCATCGCTGTTTTTTGCGCGAGCCCCGCCATGTTCGCCTTGCTCGAGCGGCAGCTGCCGCCGACCGAAACGCCTCGCAATCCCGAGCCGCCGCCCGGGCTGGTCGCGTTCTATTGGCACTATGCCGGCCAGGCGAAGGGACTGTTCGCTGGGCTGTTTGCGGCCGGTTTCGCGCTGGCGCTGCTCGATTCGCTCATTCCGCTGTTCATGGGCCGTGTTGTCACGCTGATCACATCGAGCAAGCCGGAGACCCTGTTCGCCGACTTTTGGCCTCTGCTCGCCGCCATGGCGGTGGTGCTGCTCCTGCTGCGTCCGCTCGCCTTGACGGCGCAGAACGTGATGGCGAACCAGGCGATCGCCGCCAACGTGTCGAATATGATCCGCTGGCAAAGCCACTGGCATGTGGTGCGCCAGAGCTGGTCGTTCTTCCAGAACGATTTCGCCGGCCGCATCGCCAACCGGGTGATGCAGACAGGGCCAGCGATCCGCGAGAGCCTGGTCGCGCTGCTGACCGCCGTCTGGTACATCCTGGTGTACGGGACCAGCGCGCTCGTGCTGCTGTCCTCGGCCGACCGCTGGCTGGCGCTGCCCATCGTGTTGTGGTTCGGCGCCTATCTGGTGATGCTGCGCAACTTCGTGCCGCGCATGCGCGACCGCTCCAAGACCATGTCGGAGGTGCGCTCGCTGGTGACCGGGCGGATCGTCGACAGCTATACCAATATCTTGACCGTCAAGCTGTTTGCGCGCGCCTGGCAGGAGGATGCCTATGTGCGCGAAGCGGTCGATGAGCATACGGCCAAGTTCCACGCGTCGCTGCGGCTCAATACGCTGTTCGGCCTCACGCTGTCGCTGCTCAATGCCCTCATGGTGACGGCGACCGGAGGGCTCGCGCTGTTCCTATGGACGCGCGGGCATGTTGCGGTCGGGACGGTGGCGATGTCGCTGCCGCTCGCCTGGCAGATCATCAATTTTTCCGGCTGGGTCGCCTGGCAGGTCACCAACATCTTCGAGAATGTCGGCGTCGTGCAGGAAGGCATGATGACCATTGCGCGGCCGATCACCCTGGTGGATCGGCCGCAGGCGACGGAGCTTGCCGTCACGCAAGGCGAGATTGCCTTCGAGGACGTGCGCTTCCACTACGGGCGCGAGATCACCACGGGCGCGGATGGCCGCCCGAGCGCCGTGCTCGAGGCCTTCAGCCTGAACGTGAAGCCCGGCGAGAAGATCGGCCTGGTCGGCCGCTCCGGCGCCGGCAAGTCGACCGTTGTCAATCTGTTGCTCCGCTTCTTCGATCTGGAGGGTGGACGCATCCTGATCGATGGGCAGGACATCGCCGCGGTGACGCAGGAGAGCTTGCGCGCGCAGGTCTCGGTGGTGACACAGGATACCTCGCTCCTGCACCGCTCGATCCGCGACAACATCCGCTACGGCCGCCCCGAGGCGAGCGATGCGGAGGTGATTGCCGCCGCCAAGCTTGCGCACGCGCACGAGTTCATTCTCGAGCTTACCGACTGGAAAGACCGCCGCGGCTACGACGCGCATGTGGGCGAGCGCGGGGTGAAGCTGTCCGGGGGCCAGCGCCAGCGTATCGCGATTGCGCGCGTGATCCTCCGCAACGCCCCGATCCTGGTGCTCGACGAAGCCACGTCTGCGCTCGACAGCGAGATCGAGGGGGCGATCCAGTCGAGCCTCGACACGCTGATGGGCGGCAAGACCGTCATCGCCATCGCGCATCGGCTCTCCACCATCGCCCGCATGGATCGCCTGGTGGTGCTCGACCATGGCCGTATCGTCGAACAGGGCAGCCATGAGGCGCTCCTGCGCCAGAACGGGCACTATGCGACGCTCTGGCGCCGGCAGTCGGGCGGCTTCCTCGACGCCGCGGAGATGCAGGCCGCGGAGTAATCACAAGCGCGTCGTCGCGGCCGAGCGCAAGCGAGAGCCGGGACCCATTCGGCTACGCGCCATCGATAGCTCACGGCAGTATGGGCCCCTGCTTTCGCAGGGCGACCAAATTAATCGCCCGCCACAGTGCGGTCATGAAACACCTCTAGACACGCGCCGTCCCAATGTACCTGGCAGTCCTGCCGCCCGGTGCCCCGGCGCCGCGCGGCATCGTGCTTCCGCAGGGGCGACCGGAGGAACCCGAAATCCTTCAGCTCTCCGGCGTCTCCATCGCGCTCTTGCGCACCAGGGCCGCGTTCTCCGGCGCGGCCATGAATTTGATGAAGGCGCGCGCGACGTCGGATTGATTGGAGACCGTCAACAGACCCGCGCCGAAGCGACCATATTCCATCAGCTCCTTCGGCAACGGTCCGAGATAGATGGTCCCGGGGAACGGCTGGATCACGTTGGTCTGCTGGATGCCGATCTCCACATCGCCGGCCGCAACCGCCGCCGCCACTGGTCTGCCCTCGATGATCTTCACCTTGCCTTTCACCATGTCGTAGATTCCGAGCTTCTGGAACAGGCGCGTGTTGAACGGCCCGGTGCCCGCATTGGTGTGTCCGATCGTTGCCGAGTTCAGCATCGCCTGCTTGAAGGCTTCCGGCGTGCTGATGTCGCGCTTGATCGTGCCGGCCCTGACCGCAACGCCGTTGCCGGCGCGCGCGAACTCGACCACGGAACCGGTGACGATCTTCCCGCGCTTCACGTAATCATCGAACGTCTCGAGCGTGTTGGCGACCACGTCGGCGGGCGCATCGGAATTGATCTTCTGACCCAGCGCGGCGCCGGCCTCGAAGCTGACCACGACCTTGTTGCCGGTCGCCTGCTCGAAACCGGCGGCGAGATCGCGCACAGCCGACATGCAGCCCTGGCTCGTCAGCACGGTGATTTCTGCCGCGCCGGCCGGTCCGGCAAAGCGCAGCGCGCCGGCAAAAGCGATGAGCGCGATCCCCAATCCAGTCCTCATGGCAAACCTCCCTCTCGTTTCGACCTTTGTCCGCCAGCATATACGATCGCGGCGCGAAGCATCAGGCCCTGGCCGCTCAACCGGCCGTCAGTCAATCAACGCGCGCATGATCCGATAGAGGGCCGATTGCGCCTCGAAACCAATGCCCGGAAGCTCGGGCAGCTTGATGTACCCGTTGAGCGGTTGCGCATCGTCGGCGAAGCCCCCGAAGGGACCAAACACTCCCGGATAGGATTCGGCACCACCGAGCCCGAAGCCGCCGGCGATTGCGAGCGACATCAGATTGCCCCCATGGGGAAAGAGCGAGTTGCGCTTGAAGCCGCGCGCTTCCAGCATCGTCACGGTCCGTGCGTATTGCGAAATCCCGTAGGACTGCGGCGGATCGACCTGGATGATATCGCGGTCTGCGCGCAGGCCGCCGAACCGCGCAAGGTTCTCGACGTCCTGTGTTGAGAAGAGATTTTCGCCGCTCGCCAACGGCCCCTCGTAGCGCTGCGCAATCTCGGCAAGGAGCGAGAAATCGAGCGGATCGCATGGCTCCTCGAACCAGCGCAGCCCGTAAGGGGCGAGCGCATCCGCATAAGCGAAGGCGGCGTTGCGGGAGAACTTGCAATTGGCATCGACCGCAAGGGCGCCGCCTGATCCGACCACCGCCAGCACGGCCTCGAGCCGGCGGAGGTCCTCGGCGAGCGGCAATCCGCCGATCTTCATCTTCACTTGCGTGTAGCCGCCATCAAGATGGCGGCGCATTTCATCTTGCAAATCCGCGATGGTCGCGCCCGGCAGGTACCAGCCGCCGCCGACGTAGCAGAACACCTCGCGCGCAAAGCGCCCTTTGTTGTAGCGTTCCGCCAGCAGACGATGCAGCGGCTTGCCGGCGATCTTGGCGACCGCGTCCCAGAGCGCGACCTCGATCGTGCCGATCGCAATCGAGCGCTCGCTGTGGCCGCCGGATTTCTCCCGCTGCAGCATGCAACCCAGCACCTTGTCGGGAGCCAAATTCTCACCCGTGTCGTCGATCAGCGCGGCGGGGTCGCAGCTGAGGATGCGGGGAATGAAGCGCGCGCGCATCTGCGCGCCGCACGCATAGCGGCCGGTCGAGTTGAAGGCGAAGCCTGCGACCTGGCGGCCCTCGCGCACCACATCGGTCATGACGGCAACCACCGAGGTGGTCATCTCGGAAAAGTCGAATCCCGAATTGGCCAGCGAAGAGCGCAGCGGGATCGATGTCTCGCGGATGTCGAGGATGCGCATGAGAAGATGGAATGAAGCCGAGTCCCGGCCGACGACCCGTGACCGTCCCAGATGCGGAACTGCGGAGAGAGTTTAGCTTGGAACGGTCCCGGCTCAACAGCGCGCTGCATGATGGCCGCGACAAGAGCGCGCTTAAGCCAATAATCCCGTCATCGGCTTCACGCCGCCGCTCTCCGGGAACACTTTGGTGGAGAGGGCTGCTTCCTCGACGCGCAGATGCTCGTGCAGAAGGCCCTTCACCACCGCACGCAGGTCGATGGTGGGCTTGAGATCGCGACCGTCCTGCAGCTGCGCGGCTTTGAGGCCCGGCCAATCGGCGATCACCCGCCCGCCCTTCAGGGCGCCGCCGGCCAGCAGCGCGACGGTGGCCGTGCCGTGATCGGTGCCCTCGGTGCCATTGATACGGGCGGTGCGGCCGAACTCGGTCACCACCACCACGGCCGTATCGCGCCAGGCCGATCCCATATTGGTTTCGATTGCGGCGAGCGCCCCATCGAGCGCGCCCAGAAGCGCCGCCAGGCGGCCGTTGACCGCACCTTCATCTTGATGCGTGTCCCAGCCGTCGAAGGCAAGCGCGCCGATGCGCGGGCCGTCGCTCTGAGCCAGAAACTTCGCCGCCATGCCGGCTGATTCAGCGAAGTAGGCACGAACCTGCGCGGCAGGACCACCGCCGCCCTGTTGGGGGCGCTGATCCGGCTTGGCCGTGCCCACACCGGCTATTGCGGCGAGGCCCATCCGCTCCTCGAGCGCACGTGCCAGCGCCGGATCGGTGTGGCGATAGAGGTCGAGGAGCCGCATCGTGGTGTCGTCATTTGCGGGCGGCAGCCGGGGCGGCGTCCAGGACAAGACCGGAGCCGGGCCGCGCACCACCAATGGGGTCATCGGCCCAACCGCAAAGGCATCGCGTCTGGCCGAGCCGGCGCGACCGTCGGGCGTGAGCGTTACGAGCGCACGATTGAGCCAGCCGGTCTCCGATGATCCCGGGCGCAGCACGCCGCTTTCCAGCACATCCTGGCCGTCGAAATGCGAACGCTCCCGGTAAGGTGTTGCGGTCGCATGCACGATGGTGGCGGCCCCGGAGGTATAGAGCCGGTGCAGATTGGGCATCGCCGGGTTCAGCGCAAAGAAGGAATCGAGCGGCAGCCCGGGCGTCGCGCCCTGCAGCGTCAGCGCCTTGTCGCCGCGAAGCGCGAGCCAGTCGGGATCGCCGACCGGTGCGACTGCGGCAAGGCCATCGAGCGCACCGCGCAGCACGATGGTGAGGAGCCGCGGATCGCGGCCTTCGGCGCGGGCAAGCTTGGGCGCAAAAGCCCACGCAAACAAAGTTCCTGAGGCGAGCATCACCTCGCGCCGGCTCGGTGCATGCAGGGTTGGCGCGTGGAGGCCGGGAATGGGAGAATCGGTGCGCATGGTTCTCACCTTGAGTCTCACCTGCGTTGGAATTCGGGTGCCATGAACAGGAGCGCCAGCGCTTGCGACCGGCTCTCGGCGCGCTTGATGGTCGCCCGCGTTTCCGCCGAGGCAAGCGGACCGAGCGTCTGCTCGAGCACCACCGTGGGATCAATCTGGTCGCCGAAGCGGCGCGCAGCTTGGGTTGCGATATCGAGCCGCTGCCCCATGCCGTCGATCCATGCCGCGTCGGTGTCGGCAAAGCCGTTGGGCGCCGGTGGCCGCCACAGCGGCTCCCCGAGCAAGGTCTGCGCTTGCATGATCGGGCGGATATCGGTCGGATCGACGGCGGCTGCGCGCAGCATGCCGACCATCCAATCGCTCGGGCGCTTGAGCTTGCGCGGCGAGGCGGCCCAAGCCTCGGGCGCCGCGACCAGCTTCTTGGCCATCTCCTTGAGATCGCCGTCGGTGTCGAGAAAGTGCTTGCTGAGCGCATCGACGAGCGTGAGCGGCGGATCGTCGGCCACGAAATGCCGCACCAGCTTGGTGGCCACATGCTTGGCGGTCGCCGGATGGTGCGCCAGCGCCTGCAGCACCGCGCGGCCTTGCTCAAACCCGGTATTGGGATAGACGCGATCGATGACCTTTTCGGGTGCCGGCTCGTGCATGCCGGGCCTGAAGATGAACTCGCCGGCATGCGCCAGCTCCGGGCGCGGCGGAACAATGCTCCAGCCGGTGATCACGTCGGCGAAGCGCGTCACGTCGGCCTGGCTATAGACGGTGCGCACGCCGAGCGTATGCAGCTCCATGATTTCGCGGGCGAGATTTTCGTTGAGGCCCTTGCCGCCGTTGCGACCGACCGGCGAGTCCGGCCCGATCGAGCGGGCATTGTCGAGATAGAGGAGCATCGCCGGATGCGTCTCAACGGCGAGCAGCATGTCGGCAAAGCGTCCAAGCACATGTGGACGGATCGCCTCGCGCTCATAGGCGCCGGCGATCTGCGCCACCACCGCGCCCTTGGCGGCCGAGACGCAGAAATGGTTCGACCAGAACCAGACCAGGCGCTCCGCGAAGCCGATCTCGGCCCGGGCAGCGGCGCGTGTGCGCGCCGTCGCCTCGGCAAGGAAGATCTGCTGCGGGACGCCGGGACCCTGCTTGGGCGCCGCCGCCCCGGCATCTGCCTTTGCGTCCGCGCCCGCCCGCATGTCGGGATTCATGTCGGAAGCGGTATTCGACCCGGGAGCGGCGCTCATCTCGGGGCCTGGCCGCGCCGGCGCGCCGCCTGATACCTGCCGCTCCGCTTTTTTTTCCTGGCGAAAATCGTGGCCCGCCTGCGCGGCTTCGGCGCTGGTCATGAGGCCGGGATCATCGAGCCGACCGGCTCGGGGGCGGTCGAGCTCCGCCAAAAGTGCGCCGCGCGGGTCGGAGGCAATCTTGGCGATGGCATCGGCGCGCGGGCCGAGGCCGAAGCGGTGCAGCGCCAGCGCTGCCTGCGCCTGGGGATCAAGTGCCATTGTGATCACCCTTTGGGATTCACGGGTTTACGTTTGCTAGGACATTCACGCTCGGTCGGGCTGCTCGCGAAGCGCATCGCGATTCGCTGACATTGATTCAACAACATCAGCGCCGCGGTCGGAGCCGTCCAATGCAACCAAACAGATCATCTTGAACAGCCCGACTTATAACATTCACCTCGAGCAGCGCCCGTGTTTGTAGCTTGCGTCCAGCTCGTGTCGACAGTGAGGCACCAATATTTCTTTTTGGTAAGACGTCGATGAACAAGTCGACAGTTAGGCGTCGAATTCTTTGCACTGCGTTAACAAGCGAAGGCGCCGGCACTTCGCGCAAATTGCGGAAAAAAGCAGCGCTCTCCGCCGGTTGATTTGAGGCGGCCGGGTGTGGGCGCCGCCTGCGGGTGGAAGCACAAGCGCTGCAGCGCATTGCTCTGCAACATCACGATGTGACGGCCATCACAGTTGCTGCGGCGAAACCGCGGCAGCGTCACGACCATGTAACACGGCCGGACTAGAAACAGCCGTGCCTGATACGTTGCCCGATGCGCGGTGAATGCAGGCGCAACGGGTGAGTATATGCGCAGTGAATGCGTGCCCTGATGCGCGTATCGTCTGCCATTCGCCGCACAGTTCGAGTGTGTGTCTTGTCGTCCCGGTAGCGTACGCGTATCTGCGTTTTCAATTCCAACTTAGGCGGTTCCAACTGTCGGCTTGCCCGAGTTGGAGCCGCTTTCTTATTTGGCCGTCCTATTAAACCGTCCGACGCACGACGACTTGCGGCCGGCAAATTTTCCTGTTGATGGCTTGCGCATTCCACAGCAGCGGCAGCGGCATCGCACGATCATTTACGTCGAATTTTTGGATCACTTTCACGCCCGCCCCTCGCCCAGACGAAAGGCCGGCATGCTATCCTGTAGACGATCCGGCCCCCGTTTCGCTTCATTTTGCTGATTGTCTCAAGAAGGGAACCTTGGAGAAAGAGATGCGCATTCCTTACTTTGGCTCCGCGGCCACCATTGGCGCCGCGTTCTTGATCGCTGGCGCAATTGCGACCTCATCCGTGGTGGCGCAACAACCGGCCCCTGGTCAGCCTGGCCAACCTCCGGCGCTGTCGCCGCCCAAGCCGTACAAGCCGGTCGCCATCAAGTTGCCGGTTCCGGTCGCCGATCCGACCTTCGTGGCATTCCGCAAGCAGCTCGGTGACATCGCGCAGAAGAAGGACCGTGCCGCGCTCGCCAAGCTGGTGGCGCAAGGCTTTTTCTTTGTGAACGGAGAGAAGGACGCGGCCGACAAGAAGAAGCCCGGCATCGACAATCTCGCCAAGGTGCTCGACCTGGATGGCAAGGACAGCGCCGCCGGATGGGCAACCCTGAGCGAATACGCAAAGGAGCCCACCGCCGAAGCAGACGAAGAGCACAAGGGCGTGCTCTGCGCTCCCGCCGATCCGACCTTCGACGAGAACGCCGCCGAGGCCCTCGCCAAGGACACGCAGACCGATCCGGGCGAGTGGGGCTATCCGATCAAGGACGGCGTCGAGGTGCATGCCGCCGGCAAGGCCGGGGCTCCCGTCACCGACAAGCTCGGCCTCTACTTGGTGCGGGTCTATCCTGACGATTCGCCTTTGGCCGCCGTGGAAGGGCCCGATTTCATCCGCGTGGTGCTGCCCTCCGGCAAGCTCGGCTATGTGGCGGGCGAGCAGCTATTGTCGCTTGGCAATGAGCAGCTTTGCTACAGCAAGGAAGGCGGCGGCTGGAAGATCACCGGCTTCATCGGCCAATAAGGCGCGCGGGCAAATCGCATCCAAATGGGCCCGGCGGGCTTGACCCGCCGGCCCATTTTCTTTGAATCCGGTCCTGCTGAATGCTGTTTCCTTCAGGGCTGTATCCTTGCAAGCCTGTTCCGCCCGGCGCGGAAAGCAAAGCGGAGCCGGAGATGATCATCGAGAACAAGGACGACGTGACCCGGGCGGTGCTGGCGGAGCTCGCGCGCGCGCGTGATCCGCGCTTCAAGGAAGTCATGTCCGCCTTTGTGCGCCACCTGCATGCTTTCGTGCGCGAGGTGAAGCTGACGGAAGCGGAGTTCCAGGCCGCTATCGGCTATATCGTGGCGCTCGGCAAGCACACCAACGAGACCCATAACGAGGCGGTGCTGATGTCCGGCTCGCTCGGTCTCTCGACGCTCATCTGCCTCATCAACAACGGCGAGGGCGGCGAAACCTCTGCCAACCTGCTGGGACCGTTCTGGCGCATGCATTCGCCGGCAACCCCGAACGGCGGCTCGATCGTGCGCTCCCCGACGCCCGGGCCCGCGCTGTTCGTCAATGCCTGGTTCCGCGACCGCTCGGGCAAGCCGGTCGCCGGCGCCGAGGTCGACGTGTGGCATTCCTCGCCGGAAGGCTTCTACGAGAACCAGGATCCGGTGCAGGCCGACATGAACCTGCGCGGCAAGTTCACCACCGACGCGGACGGCCACATTGCGTTCCGCAGCGTGAAGCCGGCCGGCTATCCGATCCCGATCGACGGTCCGGTCGGTGAATTGCTGCGCGCCCAGGGCCGGCACAACATGCGTCCCGCACATCTGCATTTCCTGGCCGTCAAGGACGGCTTCAAGACGCTGATCTCGCAGGTTTACGTGCAGGACGACAAATTCCTCGACACCGACGCGCAGTTCGGCGTCACCCGGCACCTCATCGGCAACTATGTGCGGCACGAGAACGAGCGCGCACCCGCACCCGATGTGACCGGCGAATGGTACTCGCTCGACTACACGTTCGTGATGGAAGGAGGCAGCGCCAAGCTGCCGCGACCGCCGATCACCGGCAAGGCGAGCGGCGAGCGGCCGAATATCCCGCATTTGGTGCGGACGTAGCCCAAGCGGACTTAGCCCAAGCAACGATCGCGTCCTGAGGAGGCCGGCGCGTTTGCGCTGGCCGTCTCGAAGGACGGCCGGGTGCTCGTGACCATGGTTCGAGACGCCGCGCGTCGACGGACGCGCGGCTCCTCGCCATGAGGTCGCGGCTGTCGAGGCGCCTACTCGCGCTGGAATATCCACAGCTGGTTCGGCTCACTCTCGCCGCAGTTCCAGCTCTGCACTGGCGCGCCGATCTCTTTCGAGCCGTAGCGGACGTCAAGGCAGAGGTTGTTCTCGCCGACCAGTTTGGTGAAGTTGCCCTTCTGTTCGGATTTCCAGATTTGATTGCTGCCGGCCACGCAGGGCGACAGCTTGACGAGATCGCCCGGTTTGCCGCCGTTGGCGTCGACGCACAGCTTGCCGAAACTCAGATGCATGCCGGCCGGATCATAGATGAAGCTCTGCTCCCCGCCGCTGCTGCAGTCGGCCATCTGCAATCCCCGGCCGGCGACCGCTTCGCCGCCGGCGACCTCGATGCAATGGCCCCCGCCTTGCGGAGAAATTTGCAGCTTCGTCGAAAACTCCTGCGCGAGGGCGTCGCCCGTCGGTCCGAACCCGGATAGCGCAAGGCAAACCGCCGCAGCCGCGGCGTTCGACCAACGCGAAACCGCCATCACATCCCCCGTTCGCGAAATTTTATAGGCCACGCACCACTCTATGGCGGCGGGTCCGACGCGGTCAATTTGCGCGCGCCGCCGTCACCCGTGCTTGAGCTTGAGCGCCAGGATCGCGAGCAGCAGCGCCAAGGTGACGGCGCTCGAGCCGATCAGCGGCCAGTCCGGCAGCGCCGCGCCGTAGATGAGCCAGCACGCAACCCCGATCGCGCAAGCGAAATTCGCCGGGAACGAGATCGCCCGCGTGTCGCGCTCGCGCAGGATTTTCCACAGCTGCGGCAGCCAGCAGATCGTGGTCAGGACAGCGCCCGCAAAGCCGACCGCCGTCAAAAGAGGGCTCATCATGCGGGGGCCGATAGCAGCGATTCGCTATCTCCTTATGACAGGCGTGGCTTGGCTGCGTAGCGCTTCCCTGATCGCCACCCCTGCCCCATATTGGGGGCGATGGCGAAACCGCGCGATCCCTCCAGGTCCTCGAAGAAAGACCCCGCCAAGCCGACGCGCGCCAAGGCCAACCGGCCGGATGCGCCGCCGACCGATCCGGCGCTCGACGAGTTGCTCAATCCGGGCATTCGCCAGGGCACCGCCGGCATCGGCTCGCTGACAGGGCTCCCCCTCCCCAACCCTCCCCCGCACAGCGCGGCGGAAGACGCGCGTAAACGCGCGGATGCGGCGAAGGGAAAGGAGGGGGCAAGGCTGCAGCCGCCGCCGGACAATTCCTGGGATCGCCGCGCGGATTTCTCCCGTGCCCACACGGCGCGGCAGTCGACCCAGAAGGGCCTCAGGGAGGCGCCGCAGACCGGCTATGTGGCCAAGGTGCCGGTTGCGCCCGGCGAGCTCGATCCGGATTTGGCGCGCAGCCTCGGGCTTGTGGACGATGAAGCGGAGGCGGAGGCGCGTCCCGCGCGGTCCCGCTCGGCGGAGGCAAGACAGGCTGCACATGAATCCGGTGTGCAGGCGACCGCGCGCGCGCTCGCGAGCCTGTTGCGCGAAGGACGGCCCGAATTCTCCGACAAGCCCTGGGTCCCGCATCGCCCGCCACGGCCGGAGAAATCCGAAGGCGGACAGCCCCTGGTGATCAAATCCGACTTCGTGCCCAAGGGCGACCAGCCCGAGGCGATCGCGCAGCTGGTGGACGGCCTCAAGCGCCATGAGCGCAACCAGGTGCTGCTCGGTGTCACCGGTTCCGGCAAGACCTTCACCATGGCCAAGGTGATCGAAGCGACGCAGCGCCCGGCCTTGATCATGGCGCCCAACAAGACATTGGCGGCGCAGCTCTACGGCGAGTTCAAGAGCTTCTTTCCGGATAACGCGGTCGAGTATTTCGTCAGCTACTACGACTACTACCAGCCGGAAGCCTATGTGCCGCGCACCGACACCTATATCGAGAAGGAATCCTCGATCAACGAGCAGATCGACCGCATGCGCCATTCGGCAACGCGGGCGCTGCTCGAGCGCGACGATGTGATCATCGTGGCTTCGGTGTCCTGCATCTACGGTATCGGCTCGGTCGAGACCTATTCGGCCATGACGTTCGCGCTCAAGCGCGGCGAGCGCATGGATCAGCGACAGCTCATCGCCGACCTGGTGGCGCTGCAGTACAAGCGCACCAGCGGTGATTTCTCCCGCGGCACATTCCGGGTGCGCGGCGACACCGTCGACATTTTTCCCGCCCACTATGAGGACCGGGCCTGGCGGGTGAACCTGTTCGGCGACGAGATGGAATCAATCGAGGAGTTCGATCCGCTTACCGGGCAGAAGACTGACGAGCTCGACTTCGTCAAGATCTACGCCAATTCGCATTACGTGACGCCGCGGCCGACGCTGCTGCAGGCGATCGCCGGCATCAAGCAGGAGCTCCGCCACCGGCTCGATCAGCTCAACGCCGCCGGGCGCCTGCTCGAGGCGCAGCGGCTCGAGCAACGCACCTTGTTTGATCTCGAGATGATGGAAGCGACCGGCAGCTGCGCCGGCATCGAGAACTATTCGCGCTACCTCACCGGGCGCAAGCCGGGCGAGCCGCCGCCGACGCTGTTCGAATACGTGCCCGACAATGCGCTCATCTTCATCGACGAGAGCCACGTCACCATTCCGCAGATCGGCGGCATGTATCGCGGCGACTTCCGCCGCAAGGCGACGCTCGCCGAATACGGCTTCCGCCTGCCCTCCTGCATGGACAATCGCCCGCTGCGCTTCGAGGAATGGGATGCGATGCGCCCGCCCACGGTATGCGTGTCGGCGACGCCGGGCGGCTGGGATATGGAGCAATCGGGCGGCGTGTTCGTCGAGCAGGTGATCCGCCCGACCGGATTGATCGATCCGCCGGTCGACATCCGCCCGGCGCGCACCCAGGTCGATGACCTGGTCGGCGAGGTCCGGCAGGTGGCGCAGAAGGGCTATCGCGCGCTGGTGACGGTGCTCACCAAGCGGATGGCCGAGGACTTGACCGAGTACCTGCACGAGCAGGGCATCCGGGTGCGCTACATGCATTCGGACATCGACACCATCGAGCGCATTGAGATCATCCGCGACCTGCGGCTCGGCGCCTTCGACGCGCTGGTCGGCATCAATCTGTTGCGCGAGGGTCTCGACATTCCGGAATGCGCGCTGGTTGCGATCCTCGATGCCGACAAGGAAGGCTTCCTGCGCAGCGAGACCTCGCTGATCCAGACCATCGGCCGCGCCGCGCGCAATGTCGACGGCCGCGTCATTCTCTATGCGGACACGGTGACGGGCTCGATGGAGCGCGCGATCGCCGAGACCAATCGCCGGCGCGAGAAGCAGGAGGCCTATAACACCGAGAACGGCATCACGCCGGAAAGCGTGCGCAAGGGCATCGCCGACATTCTGGACAGCGTCTACGAGCGCGACCACGTGCTGGTCGCGACCGGCGCCGGTGGCGGCGAGTTCGCGGCGGCCGCCACGATCGGGCACAATTTCGAGGCCGTGATCGCCGACCTCGAGACCCGCATGCGCGAAGCCGCGACCGACCTCGACTTCGAGGAGGCGGCGCGCCTGCGCGACGAGATCAAGCGCCTGCGCGCAACCGAGCTCGCCGTGACCGACGATCCGACCGCGAAGCTTCTGCCGGCGCCGTCCGGCGGTGGAGGCCGCCGCGGCGCATCTTCTCGTGCTGGCGGCTCTTCTCCAACCCAACGCTCAGGCGCTTCTTCCCCCTCTCCACGCTCAGGCGTTTCCTCTCCCTCTCCCCGCTTGCGGGGAGAGGGTCGGGGTGAGGGGCCACCTGATGAAGGCCGAACCGCCTCCCGCATCCACAAGCCCGCCCTCGATGAGATGGGCATCGCCCTCTATCACGAGATGCTGCCGCACCGCCCCGGCGCCAAGCGCCCCGAGCGCGCAGGCCCGCGCAAGCCGAGCCTCGACGAAATGGGTCCGGGGCCGGAATCGAAGCCCTACCGCGGGCCCCGCTCCAGCTCCGGCCGGCCCGGCATGCGCGGCGGGTTCAAGCGAAGGGGGCGGTAAGGCCTACCAAGATTATTTGCTTACCAAATTCATGCCATCGTAGAGCCAAGGGTACCGTCCCGCCGCGGACCCGCACCCCGCAGAGCCGTCCGATGAAGCTAGGCTTTGAAGAAGCTCCGACCGCCTATACTAGCGGTTCGCAGAACGCCAAAGCCTGGACCGAGGGGTGGGTGCGCAACTGGCTCTATTGTCCAAACTGCGGAAATCCGAGAGTTAACCAATTCGAACACAATCGTCCCGTTGCTGACTTCTTCTGTCCCTCCTGCAACGAAGAATATGAGCTAAAAAGTCAAAAATCCCGGTTCACTGGAAAGGTCCTTGACGGAGCTTTTCGCACGATGTGCGAGCGCCTCAAGGCGAACAACAACCGAGCCTCGCGCTGATGAATTATGACGTCGCGCGGCGTGAAGTCGTAAACTTCTTCGTCGTTCCGAAACAGTTTTTTGTTCGTGAAATTATCGAGGAGCGGAAGCCACTAGCGTCCACAGCAAGGCGAGCGGGCTGGATCGGATGCAACATCCTGCTGAATCAGATTCCGACCTCTGGAAAGGTCTTTGTTGTTCAAGATGGGCGCATACGACCAAAACAAGAAGTGCTCGCTCAGTGGCAAAAAACTCTATTTCTGCGCGAAGAGGGCGAGGAAGCACGAGGGTGGCTGATTGAAGTGATGAAATGCGTCGAAAGAATCGGGAGGCGGGAATTCCAGCTCGACGACGTATATGCCTTTGAAGGCGCGTTGAGCGCGCTTTATCCTAACAATCGGCATGTGAAGCAGAAAATCAGGCAACAGCTGCAAGTTTTGAGAGACAAGGGGTACCTCGACTTCGTGGCGCGCGGATACTACCGACTGCGGGCCTGCGACTGACAAGCTTTCGCAGACCCTACTCGCCTTCTTGGCGCGCCTGCATCAGGGCTAACGCATCGGATTCATTGTCGAAGGTCCCGACTACCTCGTAGTCCGCCGAGCTCTCGGCGGTTTCAGGAGAGAACATCACCGCGAACCTGCCGGTTGCGTCAGGCTGCACGATATAGGTGAGGTCTTCGTCATCCGCGGGCTCCGTTTCGGTGTCACAGCTGGGGCACCGGTCATTGCACGCACACGACCATTCGTCGGTCCACGTCGCGCCGCATTCGCTGCATTCGTAAAATTTCCGGAACCAAGCCATCGTTTCCTCCTGGTAGTAGTCGAAACATCATACCGTCAACTGCGCTTCCTGGCGCGGCCCGTCGAACAACTTGCCCACAATTCGGCATGGCGGCGGGAGCGGCTCATTCAGCCGCGAAGGAGCCTGCGCACGTCCGAGCTGCGGCGCCGGGGCGGCAGCCGCTGCGCCAAGGTGCATTTTTCGAAGAAACTGGATTCCCGCTTACGCGGGAATGACCGGATGGATACGCGAGGAATGACCGGGTGGATATGCGAGGATCGACCGGATGGATATGCGAGGAATGACCCGGTGGATATGCGCGGATGATTTCGCCGGATTGCACCGGGTGATCTTGGCGTAGGAATAAGCCGGAGAGACCGGCGCGGCCTCTCCGGCGATGGAATGTTTCGCGACTGCCGCCGAGCTCCAGTCTACGGCGTGACCTCGGCCACGATCACGCGAGTCGCCGGATCGACCAGATAGACGTGGTTGTCGACGTAAGCGTAGCTGTAGGGCTGCACGATTGGCACGCTGGCCACGACCGGCTGCGGCATCAGCACGAGCGGCACGCTCACCGGCATGCGTGCGCCGACGACGAGCGGAACGCCATCCCAGCGGTAGGCCGGGTGATAGGGATCGCGATAGTCCGGGTAGGTCTCCGCATAGGTCGCGGCCGGATAATACGGCGAAGCGTAAGAATAATCATCCGGCGCCGGCTCATACGGGTAGGCATTGTCCGCCGGATAGACCGTGCGCAACGGATAGCTTGGTGCCGCGGGCGGAATGTATTGCTGCTCCACGACGCTGCGATAGATGATCTGCCGCTGCGCCGGGCTCAGCACCAGGGCCGCGTCGGAGACGGGAGGCGGAGCGGGTGCAAATCCGACGGTGCTGGGCGGAGCCCTGTGCGGCGCCCGCGCCGTCGCGACCGTAGTGTGGCTGGTCACAGTGCGTGTCCGTTTGGTGTGGCTGCGCGGCGCTGGGGGTATCGCCTCGCCGACCGTACCGGCACCAACAGTGCTGGTCGCGGAGGTCGTGACGGTTTGGCGGCGTGTCAGCACGGGTGCGGCCGGCTCGACATATTGCGGTCCCAGTGCGGCTCCACTGAGCGGCGCATAGGTGCCGAGCGGCGCCACCGGGCCGCCGATGAAAGGCTCTGGCGAAAGAATGCGCCGCGTCACCTCGGTGCCGTCAGGATATTGCGTGACGGTGGTCTCGACCGGTTCGTCGGTGATCTGACGGGTGACCGTCTGCGCCTGGGCGATCGGCATCCCCAGTATCAAGCTCAGGCCCAAGGCCCCTGCGCCAAAAGGCTTCGCGCTGGATTTCATGGTCAAAAACCTCCCTGTCTCGGGTCCTCCCGTCCCGCCCGCTGTCCAACCTCGACTCCCTCAAACGCAACGTCGAGGGCGGAGTTCCGGGCGGAAGATTGAGGCGACTTTCCACCGCCATGAGACCGCGACATCGTCGCGCCACACGCGCGATTGTGGCCGGGCCGCGTCGGCGCTACCATCATGCAAACACAATCATCGCTCTGGTTTCATCGTCGCGTGTCGTGTCCGGAAAACCGGCGTGCACCCCGCTTTCGCGAGGGCATGCTGTCCGGGACATGCGCCAGAGTCGGGCTCGGGAGGGGTGCGATGAAACGTGGTCTCATTCTGGCGTTCGCGGCCGGCATTGCGGCGAGCTTGTCGACCGCCGCATCTGCTCAGACCGGCCCTCGCCAACCACCCGGAATGCAGCAGCCGGTGCTGCGCGACGATGAGCAGATCATGCCGTCGCAGATCTTGCCGGCGCCGCCCCCGCCCACCAAGCCAAAGCCGAAGTCAAAGCCGCAGCCGGCCGCAGTGGAGACGGTCAATCCTGACGCCGGTGCCGATGCGCCGGTCGGCGTGGCAAAGCCGGCCGCCTCGAAGCCGGCCGAACCCGCGCGCGTCGTGACCTGCACCGGAGCCTTCGCCAAGGCCTCCGGCCACCTGCGGCTCGCCCAAGCCTATGGGGTGCACAATGTCGAGTTCAGCCAGGTGAACGGCGACGACGGCTCGACGCTATTGGCCTCGGTGCTGTTTCCAAGAGACCCCAAGCGGCGGCTGGAAGTTTTGTGGGACGACGACAACGAGCGCACCGGGACGCGGATGATCGTGATCGACGGCCAGTCCACCTGGGCGGCCGAGAAGGGAATACACCTCGGCATGCCGATTGCGGCGTTGGAGAAGCTCAACGGCAAGCCGTTCAAGCTGATGGGCTTCGGGGCCAGCGGCGCCAGCGCCGGGATGGCGATCGCCAGTGATTGGAACGGCGGCGCGCTCGATCTCCTGGCTGACGGCTGCAAGGTCGGAATCCAGTTCAAGCCGGATCCGAAGGCGAGCCCGGCTGTCGTCGAGGCGGCGAACGGCAACAAGGAATTCCTCTCCAGCGATCCGGCAATCCGCGCCGCCAAGCCAGCCATCGGCCAGATCATCCTCGGGTATTAGGCAGCCTCCAACATTGTTTGTTACTGTGCGCAGAGCTCCCATGATGGTATCACCATGGGGCGCAAGCGCGCGAATCCCTGCAAACAAATCGACACGGCCGCGAAGCCGTCACATTCCGGTGACGCTATCAGCCAGTGCCCGCTTGCTTGGTGGGATTCGTGCGGCCTCGATCCGCCGCGAATTCGGCAGCCGGGCATAAGGTGGAACTGCGCTACGGCGCTGGAAGGGGATAATCATCATGACAATGATCAAATCCAAAGAAGCGGCCGAGCTCGACAAGCCGGTGGAGAGTGCAGTGGAAGGAGAAATTCGCGAGTTCGTCCGCCGGGACGTCGCCACGCTGCGCCGATCGCCGGAAGCCGACAGCGAAGCGGTCGCCAACAACATCTCCACGCTGTTGCAGCGTGTCGCCGGCTCGTCGGTGCAGGAGATCGACCGCTTGGTATCTGAGCTGCACACGCTGCGCGAGCTGTTGCAGAGCGAGGGCGCACGGGTTCAGCGCGAGATCACCGAATACGCGCACTTGAGCCAGTCGGCCATGCAATCGACCAAGATCATCAACGAAAGCCTGTCCAAGTGGAAGAACGAGGGCGTCGCCCGCGCGCGCGGCGGATGACGCATCAGCCGCGCTTCACTCCAGCACGGTGTGGTAGCGCGGCATCTCCGCCACGACGCTGCGGTCGGCCGGGCTCACCAGCAGGATGCGGTCGTCGAGCTTGACGAACTTGTAGCCGGCGACCTGCGGCACGTCGCGGGTCGCACTTTCCGGCAGCTCCTGCAGGGCGACGGAGCGCGGTATCACGACCGTCGTGTCGGGTGTGGGCACATCCGCTACCGGCGCGTCGGCGAGCTTCATGATGTCGTCGAAGACGTGGCCGCGCTGCTCGTCGCTCAGCGGCAAGCGCTGCCTCGGTGCCGCTTCGATCGTGCCGGTGACATCGCTTGCATCGCCGGGGCTGGTGCTCGCGCCGGCGCCCACGAACCTGGCATCGCGCTCGGGCAGGCGGCCAGCCTCGAGCGCGAAGACAGCTGCAACGCCCAATCCGGCGAGCCCGAACAGCAGGACGGCACGCTGCAACATGGATCGCATGGTCCTCTCCCCCGAGATTCGAGATTGAGGCTAAAGCGCTTGTCCTCCCGGTTTGTTAATGCGTGCGACCGCGAATCGTTTCGCATTTCGGGATTGGTTACGAAGCGGTGATCGAGGATGGTTATCGGCGATGGTTAGGCAATCCTGAATCCGCGGTTCGCTTTCCACATCCGCGCGCACGGCGCGCTGCGCGCCCGTAACGGCGCGTCAAAGCGAAAATACCGCCATGGACAGACGCGCGGAGGTCGACAGCGCCGCTCTCGCCGCGCTATGAGCGGAACATGATTCGCGTCAATCGCGTCGCCTGATCGTCCACACGCGAGAATTCTTTATTGGACTCTTTGGCCGGGAGCCCCAGAGCCTTGGGAGAGAAGGACACATGTTCGACCTGCGCGACCTCTTTCAGTGGGAACGCTTCATCACCCCGTCGATCATCAAGCCATTCTATCTGCTGGCCGTCATCGTCACAGTCCTGATCGGCCTGTCGGAGATCGTCTCCGGCCTCTATCTCATGATGTTGAGCCCGATCACCGGACTGATCCTGGTCGTGGCCAGCCTTCTGGGCATGCTGACCGGGATCATATTGATGCGAATTGCTTCGGAATTCGTGCTGATCACATTCCGCATCAACGAGCATCTCGGGGCGATCAGGAATCAGGGCACAGGCCTCTCTCGCTAGAAGGTGACTCTGAAGCCCGGTTCACGTTGTCCCGGGCTTGACCCGGGAACGTTCCAGGCAAGGACCTGAGTCTGGAACGATCCCGATCAGCGGCGCGCCGCTTCGCGCCGCGCCGCGTCCGGGAAACGACGCACATGCGCTTCCCAGCTGACACTAAACCGCAAAACGGAAGTGCATCACATCGCCGTCTGCGACCACATAGTCCTTCCCCTCGAGCCGCAACCTGCCGGCGTCGCGCGCACCCGCTTCGCCGCCAAGCGCCACGTAATCGTCGTACCCGATGGTTTCGGCGCGGATGAAGCCCCGCTCGAAATCGGTATGGATGACGCCGGCCGCCTGCGGGGCGCGTGCGCCGCGCGCAACCGTCCAGGCCCGCGCCTCTTTGGGTCCGGCGGTGAAGAAGGTGACGAGGTGCAGCAACGCGTAGCCGGCGCGGATCAGCCGATCGAGCCCGGTCTCCTTGAGGCCCACGGCGGCGAGAAACTCGGCTCGTTCTTCGCGCGGCAGCACCGCGATCTCCGACTCGATCTTGGCCGAGATGACGATGCAGCCGGCGCCCTCCGCCCGCGCCCGTCCCTCGACCGCGCGTGAGAAGGCGTTGCCGGTCGCGGCCGAAGCCTCCTCGACATTGCAGACATAGAGAACCGGCATCGCGGTCAAGAGACCGAGCGCATGGAAGCCCTTCTCTTCCTCGGCCTTGCGCTCGAGCGCGCGGGCGGGCTTGCCGGCGCGCAGCAAAGCGAGCGCGCGCCCCGCGAGCGCAACCGTCTCCATCGCCTCCTTGTCGCCGCTCTTGGCCTTCTTCTCGAGTCCATCAACGCGGCGCTCCAGGCTGTCGAGATCGGCCAGCATCAGCTCCGTCTCGATGGTCTCGATATCGGCGATCGGATCGATGCGGTTCTCCACATGCGTGACGTCCGGATCCTCGAAGCAGCGCACCACGTGCACGATGGCATCGACCTCGCGGATATGGCCGAGGAACTGGTTGCCCAGGCCTTCGCCCTTGGACGCACCGCGCACCAGCCCGGCGATGTCCACGAAGGCGAGCCGTGTCGGCACGATCTGCGCCGATTTGGCGAGCATGGCGAGCTTGTCGAGCCGCGGATCCGGCACCGCCACCTCTCCGACATTGGGCTCTATGGTGCAGAATGGGTAATTCGCAGCCTGCGCGGCCGCGGTCTGGATCAGCGCATTGAAAAGGGTCGACTTGCCCACATTGGGCAGGCCGACGATGCCGCACTTGAATCCCATGAGATTGCCTGTCTTGTTTTGCCGGTCGTTGCCGGGCGCAGACCCGGCAATCCATCATGCTTCGAAGAAAGATGGACCCGCGGGTCGAGCCCGCGGGTGACGAAGGAATCGCTTACTCGCCTCCTTCATCGCCGTTCTTCGCCTCGAAGAACCCTTTGGCCTGCATGGCGAGATGGACCTTGTTCTGGAAGCTCGCATCCTCGCCCTTGGCCAATAGCCCAGCGTTGCCGGCGATGGTGTCGCACAGCGCCTCGACCCAAGGCCGTTCGCTCTTGGCGAAGTCGCTCAGCACATAATGCTGCACGATGTCCTTGACCCCGGGGTGACCGATCCCGACGCGCACACGGCGATAGTCATTGCCGATATGCGCAGTGATCGAGCGCAGGCCATTGTGGCCGGCATTGCCGCCGCCAGTCTTCAAGCGCACCTTGCCGGGCGCGAGATCGAGCTCATCGTGGACCACCACGACGTCGGAAAGAGCAAGCTTGTAGAAGCCCATTGCCTCAGCAACCGCGCGGCCGGACTCGTTCATGTATGTCCCCGGCAGCAGCAGGAGGGCACGCGCTCCGTCGAGCGGTCCCTCCGCGGTCACCCCCTGAAAGCGCCGACGCCAGGGGCCGATGCGGTGGCGCTTGGCAATCGCCTCAACCACCATGAAGCCGATGTTGTGACGGTTGCCCCCGTAGCCGGAACCGGGATTGCCGAGCCCCACGATCAGCAGCATGGCGATTCAAACCGTCCACTCCGGTCGCACCCACGATAGTGCACGAAAGTGGGGACCCAACTCACTTCGAAAAATGCTCTTGATAGTCGCCTCGATCGGCATTTTGCGAAGTGACTGGATCCCCGCCTTTTTGCGGGAATGACCGGACGCGCCGAGTTTCCTTGCGACCTGCTTTCGCAAGGGACGACCGCAGCGTCGTTGACCCGAAGCGCCGCTATTTCTTCTCCGCCGCGGGAGCTCCGGCCGCCGGCGCAGCGCCGGCTCCGCCAGCCGCGGCTCCAGCCGCCGGTGCGGCGGCAGGTGTACCGGCTGCGGCTGCGGCCGCCGATGCTGCGGCCGCCGCGGCCGCCGCCTCTGCCTGCGCCTTGAGCTCCTCGGCATAGCCCGACGGCGGCACGATCGTGACCAGAGTCTGGTCGGCGCGGCCGATCACCCGCACATTTGCCGGCAGCTCGATCTCGTTCAGATGCTTCGAATAGTTGATCTCGAGCGCACCGACATCGACGTTGATCGATTCCGGAATGGCGTCCGCGGAGCATTGCACCTCGACCGTATGGGTGACGAGGTTGACGGTGCCGCCGCGTTTGACGCCGGGCGACTGCTCCTGATTGAACACATGCACCGGAATGCGCACCCGGATCTGTGCACCGACGCCGAGCCGTAGAAAATCCACGTGCACCGGCAGATCCTTGACCGGATCGAGCTGGAAATCGCGCGGGATCACCCGATGCTTGGTGCCGTCGATGTCGAGCTCGTAAATCGTGGTGAGGAAGTGGCCCGCATAGATACGCCGCTTCAGCTCCTCATGCTCGAGTGAAATGTTCAGCGGCGGCTTGTTGTCGCCATAGATGACTCCCGGAACGCGGCCGGCCCGGCGCTCGCTCCGCGCCGCGCCCTTGCCGGAGCGCGCGCGCGCCACAGCCTTCATCTCCCTGACAGTCGCCATGACGGTTCAAGTCCTTCTCGAAGTCGCGCGCCGGCTCGCCTCCGGCCTCGCTTGAAGTTTGCTGCAATGGAAAAGGCCGCTCCGAGCGGCCGTTGCGGGGCTTATAACGGGAGCGGGCGGCCTTGACAAGGAACCAAGGAAGGCTGACGCCCTAAGGGACGGCGGGTGGCCCCAGCTTGGCCTCAAGGGCGGAAATCCGTGCCTTCAAGGCCTCGTTTTCCTCCCTGGCAAGCCGCGCCATCTCTCTCACGGCCTCGAACTCCTCACGCTTGACCAGATCGAGATCCTTGAGCCAGCGCTCGGCCTGGGAGCGAAACAGCGTCTCGAACTCGCGACGGACCCCCTGCGCGACCCCGGCGGCATCGTTCATCAGCCGGGCCACCTCATCGAAAAACCGGTTGCTGGTCTGGGTCATGTTTCCTGTCTTGCGGTTTTCCTGTCTTGCGGTCTTCGGCAACGGGCCGCTGCCACACTCAAAAACAATGGTTATCGGGGCGCGCAGCCGCAAGAGCAAGATCGCTCATCAAAAATACCGCAATGCGACGCGACACTTGGCGCTTGCACGGCCACGGTCTAGATGCTCCTGTCCTTCGACTTTCGATCCCGGTCTCCGCCCTCCGCATGCTTTACGTCATCCCGTTCCCGACGTTCGACCCGGTGATGGTCCGCTTTGGCCCGCTCGCCATCCGCTGGTATGCGCTCGCCTACATCGTGGGCATCCTGGCGGGCTGGATCTACGCACGCCGCATCATCCGCAACGAAGCCTATTGGGGCGGCCCAGCCCCGATGACCTTGGTGGATTACGACGACTTCGTCCTCTGGGTAACGCTGGGCATCATCCTGGGGGGGCGGATCGGGTACGTGCTGTTCTACAACTCCGGCTTTTTCTTCACGCACCCGACCGAAATCGTCCAGCTATGGAAGGGCGGCATGTCGTTCCATGGGGGCTTCCTCGGCTGCGTGACCGCGGTGGTTCTGTTCGCGTGGCGCCGCCACCTCCCCGCCCTGCCGCTCGGTGATGTGACCTGCGCGGCCGGGCCGATCGGGCTGTTCCTCGGCCGCATTGCCAACTTCATCAATGGCGAGCTGTGGGGGCGCCCGACCGACGTGCCTTGGGCTATGGTATTCCCCAATGCGGGGCCGCTGCCGCGGCACCCGAGCCAGCTCTACGAAGCCGCCCTGGAGGGACTGGTGCTGTTCACGGTGCTGTTCTTGTTGGTGCGCGGCGGGGCGCTCAAGCGGCCCGGCACCATCATCGGGGCCTTTGCGCTGGGCTATGGGATGATCCGCGTGTTCTGCGAATTCTTCCGCGAGCCGGACGCGCAGCTCGGATTCCTTTGGCAGGGCCTCACCATGGGAATGCTGCTATCGGTCCCGCTGATGCTCGCCGGCATCGCCTTCATCGTGGTGGCGCGGCGGCGTAGGCCGGTGTCCTCGTGATGAGCGAGCCTTTTCCCCCGCTCGAAGCCGAGATAAGGCGGCGCATCGCCGCGGCCGGCGCAATGCCGGTCATGCAATACATGACCCTCTGCCTGACGCACCCGACCTACGGCTACTACGTCACGGTCGATCCGTTCGGCGCAGCCGGCGATTTCACCACCGCGCCCGAGATCAGCCAGATGTTCGGCGAATTGATCGGCCTGTGGGCCGGCTCGGTCTGGCGCCAGATGGGCTCGCCGACCCCGATCAATCTGATTGAGCTCGGCCCGGGTCGCGGCAGCATGATGCAGGACGCATTGCGGGCCGCGAATGTGATGCCGGAATTCCGTTCCGCCATCGTGCTGCATATGGTCGAGGTGAGCCCGATCCTGGAGAAGCGCCAGCGCGAATTTCTTGGCGGGAGCGTACCGACCCACTGGTACCAGGCGCTGGAGGAGGTGCCGGAGGGGCCCTCCATCATCCTCGCCAACGAGTTCTTCGATGCTCTGCCGGTGCACCAGGCGGTGATGTGTGCCGACGGCTGGCATGAGCGCGTGGTCAAGATCGACGAGAACGACAAGCTGCGTTTCGGCATCGCCCGCGATCCGATCCCGTTGTTCGAGCAGCTCCTGCCGCGCGGAATGCGGTCGCAGATCGGTGAGATCTTCGAATGGCGCGCCGATCAGATCGCCCTCGAGCTCGGCCGTCGCGTCAAGCACGGGGAAGGCGCCGCTCTGGTGATCGACTATGGGCATATCAAGAGCGCGCCGGGCGATACATTGCAGGCCGTCGGCAAGCATCAATACGCCGACCCGCTGCTGGCTCTTGGTCAGGTCGACCTCACCGCGCATGTGGACTTTCAGGCGCTCGGCGATGCTGCCGAAAGCATGGGAGCGCGCGCTTTCGGACCGCTCGATCAAGGCGAGTTTCTGCACCGGCTCGGCATCGAGACCCGCGCCAACGCGCTGAAGAGCACGGCGCCGCCCTCGAAGGTGATCGAGATCGAGCAGGCGCTGCAGCGCCTGACCGGAACCACCGGGCGCAATATGGGGCACTTGTTCAAGGCGATGGGCTTTGCCCATCCCCGGCTCGGGCCGTTGCCCGGATTTGACCCGTGAACTCCGCGCCGGGCACACCCGCGGTTGGGCTGGTCGAGGCTGCATCGCTCGCCGCCCTGCCCGGCATCCGCCACGGCTTCTTCACCCGCTCGGGCGGGGTCTCGGAGGGAATCTACGAGAGCCTCAATGCCGGTGTCGGCTCGCAGGACGACCCGCACAAGGTTGCGGTGAACCGCGCCCGCATGGCGGCAGCCCTTAAGGTCGCGCCCGAACGGCTGCTGACGCCCTATCAAGTTCATTCGGCCGAGGTGGCGGTGGTCGATGCTCCTTGGACGCCGGCCACGCGCCCGCGCAGCGATGCGATCGTCACGCGCACGCGCGGATTGGCGATCGGGGTGACGACCGCCGATTGCGGTCCGGTCTTGTTCGCCGACGCCGAAGCCGGTGTCATTGGGGCGGCTCATGCGGGCTGGCGCGGCGCCTTGTCGGGCGTGCTCGAATCGACCATCGCGGCGCTGGAGCGCTGCGGCGCGCGCCGCGAGCGGGTGGTAGCGGCGTTGGGACCCATGATCCGCCAGCCGAGCTACGAGGTCGGACCGGAGCTCGTGGCGCGGTTCGAAGCCGATGATGCCGCCAATGCGCGCTTCTTTGCCCCTTCGGCGCGGGCCGGACACGCCCTGTTCGATCTTGCGGGTTACGTGGCGATGCGACTGGGCCGGGCCGGCATCATTCGCATCGAGGATGTGGGCCACTGCACCTATGCGTCACCGGCCATGTTCTTCAGCTTTCGCCGTTCGACCCACCGCGGTGAGGGCGATTACGGGCGACACGTGAATGCCCTGGCGCTGATGGCGGATTGAGGCTACGAAGTTGGTCGGGATGGCCGATGCCGGGCCGCGCAAAAGAGCCCGGACAACAAAAGTCGGCCATGCGGGGAAGTCGATGCAGAGTGGCGAATGCCGACGCGCGGGCGCGGGCGGGGTTGCAGTCGGTTACTATTGGGCTCCGCGGTTGGGCACGGCAGTGGTCGTGCTGGCCGTGTGCCTTGCGGCGGGAGGCTGCGGGACGGTCGCGCCGTTGCTCAGTCCTCTGGCACAGAACCGCGACATCAGCGTCGCGGTCGAATCGATCGATGGACCTCCGCGCGAGGTTTCGCAGCGTCTGATCAGTGATTTGAACGCTGAGGGGGCGCCTCTCAAGATCGCGGTCGTCGCCAGCGAAGCCAATGCGGCCTATCGCATGCGCGGTTATCTTGCGACCCACGCGGCCGGCTCCACGACGGCGATCACCTGGGCTTGGGATGTTTACGATTCCGGCCTCAACCGCGCTTTCCGCCTGACCGGCGAGGAGCGGGTCGCCGCAAAGGAAGGCCCCAAGAGCTGGGCGGTGGCGGACGAGGCGGTGTTGCGCCGGATTGCTCATGCGGGGATGGACCAGCTGGCGGGCTTCATGGCCTCACCGCCCGCACCGGCCGTGCCGACACCTGGTCCGGCCGCGCCGTTGCCGTCCGGCACGGACACGGTCGCAAGCCGCGACGATGCCCCTGCAGAGCCGGGTGCCTCCGCCTTCACGGGCACGCCGCGGCTTGCCGAAGCTGGGCGGCGCTAGACATTCGGCATCCGTCAACACAGGCGAGCCGGAAAGGCAAAAAGGCGGGACTAAAATACCGGGCTTATTGCCAGCCTCGCCGCGTCCTTGTTATCAGACCCGCGCAAGCCCGGCCTTGCCGCGGCTTGTCACATGGTTGGGCGCTGGAAGGCAGATCCGGCTCTTGCACGGGCTCGGGTGTGGATCCGGACAGGCCTTGCAGACAGGCGTGCGGCGGCAGGAGGCAAGGATGGCGGCGAAGAATGGGGCGATCAAGCTCGTCGCCGGCAATTCAAATCCAGCGCTCGCCGAAGCCATCGCGAAGTATCTCGGCATCTCGCTCACCAAAGCGGTGGTGCGGCGCTTCGCCGACATGGAGATCTTCGTCGAGATCCAGGAGAACGTACGCGGCACCGACGTCTTTGTGATCCAGTCGACCTCGTTCCCGACCAATGATCACTTGATGGAATTGCTGATCATCATCGACGCGCTGCGCCGTGCCTCGGGTCGACGCATCACTGCGGTGATTCCCTATTTCGGCTATGCGCGGCAGGATCGCAAGCCGGGGTCGCGCACGCCGATCTCGGCCAAGCTCGTCGCCAACCTGATCACCCGTGCGGGTGCCGACCGGGTGCTGACGCTTGACCTGCATGCCGGCCAAATCCAGGGCTTCTTCGACATCCCGACCGACAACCTCTATGCGGCGCCGGTGATGGTGCGTGACATCAACGAGCGCTTCAATCTCGCCAAGATCATGGTGGTCTCGCCCGATGTCGGCGGAGTGGCACGCGCGCGCGGGCTTGCCAAGCGCATCAATGCGCCGCTCGCCATCGTCGACAAGCGGCGCGAGCGCGCGGGCGAGTCGGAAGTGATGAACGTGATCGGCGAGGTCGACGACCACATCTGTATCCTGGTCGATGACATCATCGATTCCGGCGGCACCGTGGTGAACGCGGCTGACGCCCTGCTGGAGAAGGGCGCAACCGAGGTCTACGCCTATATCAGCCATGGCGTGCTCTCGGGGGGCGCGGTCGCGCGCATCGTCGGCTCGCGCTTGAAGGAGCTGGTCATCACCGACTCGATCCTGCCCACGCAGGCCGTGAAGGCGGCTCACAACATCCGTATCCTGTCGGTTGCCTCTTTGATTGGCGAAGCGATCGGCCGCACCGCTTCGGAAGAGTCGGTCTCCAGCCTGTTTGATTGAGCGCGCGCGAGCACCCACCTGTGGACGGAGCCCGAATATCCACCGGGATATCCACGACAGGTTGCCTGCGGACGTCGCCAATTGCCCTTTGGCGGCTGGAATCGAGCGTCTATATTCGAGTCGCTAGGTGATTCGCTCCGGCGGTCAATCCGGCTTCGACAACGAGCGGCGCATGCGCGATGGCGTAAAGCTACCGCCCGGCGCGACCGTCGCATCCGCGTCGTGGTGGCGTTGCGCATCCTGCCTCGAACGCCAAGCGGAGACGGCATGTCCCTGATCGATACGAGCCATCAGTCTCGCGGAAATCCGCTCGAGGTGGTCGAGCGGGTCGCGTCATCGAATGATTGGTCGTTCGAGCGCGCGGGCGAGGACGAGATCACCATCCTGGTGCGCGGCAAGTGGGCCGATTATCAGGTCTCCTTCACCTGGATGTTCGACATCGAGGCCCTGCATCTTGCCTGCGCGTTCGAGCTCAAGGTGCCGGAGCGCTCCTGCGCGACCGTGCAGCAGCTGATCTCGCTCATCAATGAACAGATGTGGGTCGGGCACTTCGATCTGTGGACGCAGGACGGCATTGTCATGTACCGGCATGCGCTGGTCTTGGCCGGCGGCGTTGAAGCCTCCGGCCGACAATGCGAAGCGCTGCTCGCCACTGCGCTGGAGGCCAGCGAGCGCTACTTCCCGGCCTTCCAGTTCGTGGTTTGGGCCGGCAAGAGCGCGCGCGAGGCGCTCGACGCCGCCATGTTCGAAACCGCGGGCGAAGCGTGATGTTGGGCGGTGCCGTTCGGTTAAGATCGGGTTCGATCGACGAACGGGGGAAGCAGGCCATGAGCGCTACAATGAGCACGACGCCCACACGGACGCTCGCCCATATCAATCGGACCATCCTGCTGGTCGGAGCCGGAAAAATGGGCGGCGCCATGCTCGAGGGCTGGCTGGCGCTCGGCCTCGATCCAAAATATCTGGCGGTGCTGGAGCCGCAGCCGACCCGCGAGCTTGCCGCCCTGGCCGGCCGCGGGCTGCGGCTCAACCAAGCAGCGGGCGCTGTCGGCGAGGTCTCCGCAATCGTGGTCGCGGTAAAGCCGCAGGTGGCCGCCGAGGTAGTGCCGGGACTTGCCGCCTATGTGGGCGCCGGCACCGTCGTGCTCTCGATCATGGCCGGACAGACGATTGCCTTCCTCGAGCAGGCGCTGTCGCAGCGCGCAGCGCTGATCCGTGCCATGCCCAACACACCGGCGGCAATCGGCCGTGGCATCACGGTCGCGGTTCCCAATGTGCGAGTCTCGGCGCGTCAGCGGGAGCTGGTGCACGCCTTGCTGTCGGCGACCGGCGCGGTCGAATGGGTCGCCGACGAAGCCCTGATGGACGCGGTGACCGCGGTCTCAGGCTCGGGACCCGCCTATGTGTTTCTTTTGGTCGAGGCCCTGGCGCGCGCCGGCGCTGCCGCCGGCCTGCCGGCCGACCTCGCGGCCCGCCTGGCGCGCGCGACCGTCGCCGGATCCGGCGAACTGCTGCAGCGCTCCCCGCTCGACCCGGCGAGCCTGCGGCAGAACGTCACTTCGCCAGGCGGCACGACCGCGGCTGCCCTCGAAGTGTTGCTCGGGCAGGCAGGGCTCGTCGAGCTGATGGAACGCGCGGTGGCGGCAGCGGCCGCACGATCTCGCGAGCTTGCGGGTTAGAGCCTGGAACGGCCTGGCTTCACCGCTTAGCATCTCCTGATGGCACTAACGATCAGGAGATCGCCATGACGGATGCAGACGCACCATCGGCATCATCCTCGCCGCAATCCACGCCCGAGCGGGAGCGGATCATCGAAGCCTTCATGGGGCTCCTCGACGCGATCCCCTTCGAAGAGATCGAGCTCGGCGTGATCGCAGCGCGTGCCGGTGTATCGCTCGCCGAGCTGCGCAACCTCTTCGGCTCAAAGCTCGCGATCCTCGCGGCCTATCTCAAGGAGGTCGATCGGCGCGTGCTGGCCGGGATCGATGCCGAGCTGCGCGAGGAGGAGCCGCGCGAACGCCTGTTTGACGTGCTGATGCGGCGGATCGATGCCTTGACCCCGCACAAGGCGGCAGTGCGCTCGCTTGCGGCCTCCGCCAGGCGCAATCCACCGCTCGCGCTCGCGCTCAACTCCTTTGCGGTGCGCTCGCAGCAATGGATGCTGACTGCGGCCGATATCCCGGCTTCGGGACCGCGCGGGCAGCTCAATGCGCAGGGGCTCGCGTTGTTGTTTGCTTCGGTCCTGCGCACCTGGCTCGCCGACGATGATCCGGGGCTCGCCCGCACCATGTCGGCGCTCGATCGCGCGCTCGCACGCGGGCAGCGTGCGGCCGGCCTGCTCGACGGCCTATGCCGCATTCCGGCGCGTCTCTGCGGCCTGCGGCCGCGCCGCCGGCGCGAGGGGGGAGAGGGCACCACGGTCGCCGCGTAGGTAAATCGCGAACGCCGCTGGCCAACGAAGCGAACTTGGGGTTCGTTGCTCGGCCGAGCTCACACATGCGAGCTCACACATGTAAGAAGGGCCGCACTGAGCGGCCCTTCTGCGACCTAGTTGAGTTTCCGGACGGCAACCGATCGCGCCATTCACTTCCCGCGCCAGCCTACAAGGCTAACTAAGCCGCCGAGGCCAGTCGCAGCGGCCGGCCGGCGAATGCATGCCGCGTTCTTCGGCGACAGAGCATAAGGCCGAAACCCGTCAGCCCGGTCAGCATCATGGTCCACGTATCGGGAATTGGAGTGGCTGTTGGAAGAGAATAGGTCAGAGTTTCCGGCAGTAAGATGCCACTAACGCGGCTATTATCCAGAACAAATCCCCCGTTCACGCTATCACCTACGACCGCCGTATACGAGAACGGCACCGCGATGGAAGCCGGGAGAGTTCCAGTGTTATTGATTATGCTGTTATAAATGTATGTCGGGGCATTCTGTGCAGCATAATGGTACTGCTCACCAAAGCCAGTGGTAGTATTTAGGCCATGTATTTCGCCGTCATAGCTTGGAGTTATGCTGAGCGTATGGCCGTTGATCGTCAGTGAGGCCTTGAGGGCCGGAGACGTCGAACCGAATTCCGTACCCCCGGTCGCATAGTTGTCGTGCGCCGAGCTGAAAGTCGCACCAAGGCTCGTATTGAACACATACACCGCCTTGTAGGTGTCACCGGTCAGACTGCCGACACCACCGAAGGCGCCGACACTGTCGAAGCCGAGCTCCACTGTGCCGGTATAGGTCACATCCACGATACTTGCTGATGCTTGTGTGACGGCAGCAAACAGTGTCAATCCAGACGCCAGCCCGGGAATCGCCAGCACGCGCATTGCTCTACTCCCGTCATCTGATGCAACTAGTGACACAACCGGTATCAACGGCTCAGATGCCCGACAACTATCTATTCTGATAGGTTGGCCTGTCGCCTTGGACCTCAAAACAGTTGTGCCGTTCCGATATTTCCACGTCGCATCACCTGACCGGCCGTTTTCGTACGGCTCCGCGTAGCCGGCTGCAGCCTTTTGCCCCAAGGACGCGCGCCTGTTTTCGGGCTCACACCGGCACCCTGACGGCTGCGCGCAATCCGCCGAGCGGGCTGTCTGACAACAGAATATCGCCGCCGTGCGAGCGGGCGATATCGCGGGCGATGGCGAGGCCGAGGCCGGTACCGCCCTGATCCTGGTTGCGGGCATCGTCGAGGCGCATGAACGGCTTGAACACGTCCTCGCGCAGATGCGCCGGGATGCCGGGCCCGTTGTCGTCGATCGTGACCGTGAGCCAGCGGTGATCCCGGCGCCCGGTGATAGAGATGTTGGCCGCATGGCGGGCCGCGTTGGAGACCAGATTGCCGAGGCAACGTTTGAACGCGGCGGGCCTCACCGTCACGATCGGCTGGCCGTGGAACGCGACGGTGGCGGTGTGGCCATTGCGCTCCACATCGCATTTGAGCTCTTGCAAGAACGCCGCCATGTCGGTCGGGGCCGATTGCTCGCCGGTATCGCCGCGCGCAAAGGCAAGATAGGCCTCGAGCATCCGCCCCATTTCGTCCACATCCTTCTTCATCCCCTCGATCTCGGGGCTGTCGCCGATCAGCGCGAGCTCGAGCTTGAAGCGCGTCAGGATGGTGCGCAGATCGTGACTGACGCCGGCCAGCATCGCGGTGCGTTGCTCCATCGCGCGCTCGATGCGAGCCCGCATCTCGATGAAGGCGGCGGCCGCGCGGCGGACCTCGCGCGCTCCGCGCGGGCGGAAATTGGGCACGTCGCGGCCCTTGCCGAAGCTTTCGGCCGCGTCCGCGAGACTGACGATCGGCCGGATCTGGTTGCGCAGAAACAGGATGGCGACAGTGAGCAGCACCAGCGAGGTGCCCACCATCCACATCAGGAAAATATCGGAGTTCGACGCATAGGCGGCGCTGCGGCGGGCAAACACCCGCATGACCGTGCCATCGTCGAGCTTGATTCGGATCTCCACCAGCGCCGAGCGCCCGACCGTATCGATCCAGAACGGCCGGCGGATCTGCCGGCCGAGTTCCTCCGACAGCGATTGGTCGAGCAGGGAGAAGAACGGCTTCGGGCCCGGCGGCGGCAGGTCGGTATCGGGCAGGAAATCGACGACGAGATCGAGCCGTTCCTGGGCGATGCGCCTGAGCAGCGTCCGATCACCGTCCTGCGGATAGCCCTTATAGATTTCGATCAGCGCCGCAATGTCCTGCACCACGCCGGCGGAGAGGCGCTGGGTGACCACGTTCCAGTGCCGCTCCATGAACACGAAGGCCACCACCGACTGCAACACCACCATCGGGACGATGATGATCAGGAGAGCGCGGGCGTAGAGCCCGGTCGGCATCATGCTCCGTAGCCAGAGGCCGAAGCGGTCATAGAGGCCGTAAAGATGCCGTGCGAAGGGGCGCAGGAACTCCAGCACCGCATTGGCGCGGGCAAGGCTCCCCTCGGGCAGGAGGCTCAGCAGCCAGGCGACGATACGGTTGTGCAAATCGTGCAGGCGGACCGCAACGCCGCGCAACACCGTCCGCCCGAAATCCGCGCTGGCGCCGCCCATCGGAGGTTCCTGCACCGGACGCCGCAAGCTCATCTCAGGAACCTCAAACAGAAAAGCGGCCCCCCACCCCAACCCCGCCGCGCTTGCGGGGGAGGGACGGGAGGAGGAAGCGCCACTCTGCCTCCGAAACTCGTGTCGAAAGGGTGCCGCGATCTATCACGAACTTCGGAAGGGGGGCACTGGTCATGGCGACGTGACCAGCCGATAGCCGATGCCGCGTACCGTCTGAATCAAAAGCGGATTGGCCGGATCACGCTCGATCTTGCGCCGCAGCCGGTTGACCTGGACATCGACCGCGCGCTCGCCGATCGCCCCGCCATTGCCGGCGAGCGCGAGGCGCGGCACCGTCTCACCCGGGCTCGCGGCCAAAGCCCGCATCATCTCGCGCTCACGGTCGGTGAGGCGCACCGTCTCCTCGCCGCGGCGCAGCTCGCCGCGGGCAAAATGAAACACGAAATCCCCGAACCTTACGCTCTCCACCGCGGATACGGCCGGCGGACGCGCGCGCTTGAGGATATTGGCGACCCGCAGCGACAGCTCACGCGGCTCGAACGGCTTGCCCACATAATCGTCGGCGCCGATCTCGAGGCCTTCGATGCGGCTTTCCGCCTCGTCGCGCGCGGTCAGCATCAGGATCGGAACATTGGAGGAGCTGCGCAGCGAGCGCGCGAACTCAAAGCCGGTCTCGCCCGGCATCATCACGTCGAGGATCAGGAGATCGAAGCGCAGGCCGGCAATCTTGGCGCGCGCTTCGGCGGCCGTCTCCGCGGTGGTGATGCGATAGCCTTCTGACAGGAGATAGCGCGACAGGAGATCACGAATGCGCCGATCGTCATCGACGATCAAAAGATGCGGCGCGTCGTCGGCAAGCACGGCAGATTCAGGCTTGGGGGCCCGCATCATCGGCATCCCTCGACCGCTGGCACCTTATCAGCAAACCGGCGCCAGCGCCTTTTACGCCAATCACTCATGATCGCGGCCGGCGCGCGCGGCCGGCCCGGGCGATGAAGCGCAACACACCGTCCCGATTATCGACATCAATCATCGCGGTCAGGAATCGGCACGCGGTGTCGTGCGCGTTCGGCCCGAGCTCGGCGAGCGCACGGGCGATGCGACCGGACTGCAGCGAGGCCAGCCTGAGCGCCAGCGCCTCCCCCTTGGGGGTCACGAAAAGAAGCCGCTGGCGCCGATCATTGGCGCCCTCCTTCTGCACGATATAGCCTTGGTCGATCAGTTGCTTGAGCACCCGCCCGAGTGATTGCTTGGTGATCTTCAATATGTCGAGCAGCTCGGCAACCTTCATCCCTGGATTGCGGTTGACGAAATGCAGGACCCGATGGTGCGCGCGCCCGAAATTGAACTTCGCGAGCACGTCGTCGGGATCGGCGACGAAGTCGCGATAGGCAAAGAACAGGAGCTCGATAATGTCCCACACGGACTCGAGCTCAGGCCCGGCATGGTCGCTGGCGGGTGCGGCCGACCGGCCCTCAACGGCTGGAAAATTTATGTCAGCCATATTGACATATTTCTCACTGGTGGCTACCGAGAAAGACAAGGCGACGAAGGGATTTCGTAACGACTGGACGTGCCAGTCGGTCCCCGAAGTGTCAGCATTGCGCCGGTGGCGCAAGCGCGCTCTCTAGACGCCGTTTTGCCGCCGAGGCAGCACGACGGCGTCAACGAAACATAACGGGTGTCGGGGCGCGACGCAAAAGCGTCCCATACGCGGCAGAAGCGGGACGCGCCGGCAACCCAGCGGAGGAAAAGCCATGGATAAACCTTATGACCGGCTGGACGGCGTCATTTGGTATGACGGCAAGCTGGTGGCTTGGGGCGAGGCCAATCTCCACGTGCTCTCGCACGGCCTGCACTATGCGAGTTGCGTCTTTGAAGGCGAGCGTGCCTATGGGGGCGAGATATTCAAGTGTACCCAGCACTCGGAGCGGCTGAAGCGCTCCGCTCAGGTGCTGGATTTCGAAATCCCGTTCTCGGTCGCCGAGATCGATGCGGCCAAGCGTTTGGTGCTGGAGAGGAACAACCAGCAGGACGCCTATGTGCGCCCGATCGCCTGGCGCGGCTCCGAGCAGATGGGCGTCTCGGCGCAGCACAACAAGATTCACCTCGCCATCGCGACCTGGCAGTGGCCGAGCTATTTCGACCCGGTGCAGCGCCTCAAGGGCATCCGGCTCGATCTCGCCGACTATCGCAGGCCGGATCCAGCGACCGCCCCCACCCAGGCCAAGGCGGCCGGCCTCTACATGATCTGCACCATCTCCAAGCACCGGGCCGAGCGCAAAGGCTATGCGGATGCGATGATGCTGGACTGGCAGGGCCGCGTCGCCGAATGCACCGGTGCCAATATTTTCTTCACCAAGGACGGCAAGATTCACACGCCCATAGCCGATTGCTTCCTCGACGGGATCACCCGGCGCACCGTGATCGAGCTGGCGCGCCGGCGCGGCATCGAGGTGATCGAGCGGCGCATCATGCCGGATGAGCTTGCCGGCTTCCCCGAGTGCTTCATCACCGGCAGCGCTGCGGAAGTCACCGCCGTCTCCGAGATCGCTGACTGGCGGTTCACGCCCGGTGCCATCAGCAAGCAGCTGATGGATGACTACACCGCCGAGGTGCGCCCGAAAGGCAAAGCCGCAGCAGCCTGACGCCGGCCGGCAGGTGCGGCAACTTACGTGGGGTGAACCTGCTTCGCATGCATGGCGATCACGGCTTCGCCCATGCGCTTGAGCCGCTCGCCCAAGCCCTCGGGGCCGATGCTTTGCGCGGTCACGCGCGCACCCTCGAGCAAGAGATAGAGCTCGTCCGCTAGGAGCTCGGGCTCGCTCAGGCCAGCCGTGCGGCATAGATCAACCAGCTTCGCCCGCTGCGCGTTCTTGTGCTCTTCGATCACCCGCCGCGCCGGATGGGCCTTTTCGGGCAGCTCGACCGCCGCGTTGGCAAGCGCGCAACCGCGCTCGTCGTGACTCGCGAGGTGCCCAGCCATTTCGGCGAGCCAAGCACGTAGCTGAGCCCGCGCGTCCCCCGGGTGAGCAGCAGCATAACGCCCCCAGCAGGAGTCGGCCGCCTTGGCGGCCTGCCGCAGATATTCGGCCACCAGCTCGTCCTTGGATGGGAAGTGCCGGTAGAGGGTCATCTTGTTGGTGCGGGCGGCCTCCGCAATCGCCTCCACCCCGACCGCGCGGATGCCGTGCCGGTAAAACAGGTCCGCGGCCGCGGCCAGGATGCGGTCCCGCGGAGCCATGGCGTCCCGCTCAGCAATCTCTTCGGAGGAGGCAGCCTTCATTTGGCGACCTTGCGACGACCTAGGTCTGAACACCCCCTTGACAGGGGTGTTACCGGTCAGTACCTACGTGGGTGTTACCGTTCAGTACCACAAGACGCCGCGGTTGTCACGTCACAGCAAGCGGCCAACGTAGGGATCAACATCGATGAGCGAGCAAGCCGCATTGCGCGAGGAGAGCACGATCTCTCCGACACCTCCAACCAATTTGCTCTCCCGGTACCGCTTGGGTCCAATCGAGCTGAAGAATCGCCTGGTGATGTCGCCCATGACGCGCAGCCGGGCAATTGCGGGTGCGGTGCAAAATCCGCTCGCCGCGATCTATTACGCGCAACGGGCGTCCGCAGGACTCATCGTCACGGAGGCGACCCAAGTAAGCCGACAAGGCATAGGCTATATCCGCACGCCCGGCATCCACTCGGACGAACAGGTCGCCGGCTGGCGCACAGTGACCGAAGCGGTGCACCGTGCCGGCGGCAGGATCTTTGCCCAGCTCTGGCATGTGGGCCGCATCTCGCATCCGGATTTTCATGATGGCGCCTTGCCGGTCGCGCCTTCGGCGATCGCGGCGGACGGCGAAGTTTTCACCTCGCGGGGGCGAACCAAGATGGTGGCGCCGCGTGCGCTCGAGCTCGCCGAGCTGCCGGGGATTGTCGCGCAGTTCGAGAAGGGCGCCGCGAATGCCAAAGCGGCGGGCTTCGACGGCGTCGAGCTGCATGGTGCCAACGGCTATCTGCTCGATCAGTTTCTGCGCGACGGCACCAACGCCCGCGCCGATGCGTATGGGGGCAGCATCCGCAACCGCGCGCGCCTGCCGCTCGAGGTCACCGAGGCCGTCGTCGGCGTGCTCGGCGCGGACCGGGTCGGCTACAAGATTTCTCCCAATGGCGTGTTCAATTCCATGTCCGATTCCGATCCGATCGCGACTTTTGGATATCTGGCCGAGGAGCTGAACCGCCTGCATCTCGCCTACCTGCATGTCACCGAAGGCGTGACCGGACCGACAGCGCTGCCGCTCGGCACGAAGCCCGCCGCACCGGTGCTGCGGCAGAAGTTCTCCGGCGCGTTCATCCTCAACGGCGGCTATGACGCACGGTCGGCAGAAGCCGCCATCGCGCGCGGCCAAGCCGATCTCGTTGCGTTCGGGGTTCCGTTCCTCGCCAATCCGGATCTGCCGTTCCGCTATGCCGAGCACGCCCCGCTCAATGCGCCGGACCAGGCCACGTTCTATGCGGGCGAGGCCAAAGGCTACGTCGATTATCCGGCGCTCACCGGCGTCGCTGCCTGAACCCTTCGTGGCGCCCTCCCCCCGACGCGCCACGCCGCGCCGGATGGCCGCCTTCCTCCGGGGCCGTCCGGCGCACTCTTTACATTGCCGCATGTTTCCTAAGAGCGGCCGTCAGCTTTCCGGAACTCCGGAACATGTGCGATCAGTCGCGCACCACGACCAGGCGGTCGTTGCCGGATTCCCCGCCCCACAGCTCGCCGGGCCTTCCCTGTATCTCGCGGATTTCAGCGCCGCGTTTGTCGCTCGGGAAGGTCGCGAACGTCTCCGTCGCAGGATCGAAGCGCTGGATCGCGTTGGCGGGCCAATCGGTCGCCCACACCCGGTCCTTGTCGTCCACATAAACCGCATAGGTGCCGTTGCGGCTCTTCGGCATCAGGTAGGTGGTCCAGGCCTTCTTGACCGGATCGTAGCGCCCCACTCCGCCGCCGTTCCAGAAGCTCACCCACAACATGTTCTTCGAATCGGACCAGATGCGGCGTGGCCCGGCGCCACGACGCGGCGGATCGACCACCGTGACCGCATGCGTTGCGGTATCGATGTGAGCGATATGATCGCTGGCGAGCGAAGCGTACCAGACCTCGCCGGACGGCGTGGTGGTGATGCCATAAGTGCCGGCGCCACGCGGCGACGCCCACGCTTCGACTTTACCGACCTTGGGGTCGAGACGACCATACACGCCGCTCTGCCCGGTGAACCAGAGGACGCCAGCATGATCGAAAGTCGATGTGTTGAGATTGGCGTCGGCGAAATCCTTAGGGAGCGGAAACAGCTTCACCTCATGGGTTGCCGGATCGACGCGCGCGATGGCGTTCTGCCCGCCTTCGGTGACCCAGGCGGCGCCATCAGGGCCGACGATGACCCCGTGCGGGGCCGCACCACGGCCGAGCGGAATCTTGTCGAGCTTGCCGCTTGAAGGATCGAAATGGCCGAGGAAGCCTTGGCTCTGTCCGGTGAACCAGACCCCGCCGTCGCGCGCGGGCGCGACATCGTGCGGATACGAGCCCGAGGGGAGCTGATAGTAGCTGACCTGCGCGGATTGCGCGGGCCCGATCGTCAAAGCAATGGCCGCAGCAGCGAATGTCGAACGGATCATGGCTGCTCTCCTGATTTGATCTTTCTATTTGATTGATCTCGATCGCATGACTTATTCCGCCGCCGCACTGTCCGGCTTGGTCCAGCGCGCGGCCAGGGCTTCGTCCGATTCCTTGGCCGCAATCCAACTTTTGCCGGATGCGCGCTCGACTTCCTTCCAGAAGGGCGCCCGGGTCTTCAGATAGTCCATCAGGAATTCCGCCGCCGCGAAAGCATCATGCCGGTGCGAGGAGGCCGTGATCACCAGCACGATCTCGGCGCCGGGCTCGATGCGTCCATGCCGGTGAATGATCCGCACGCCGGAGAGCGACCAACGCGTCTGAGCGGCTTCTACCTGACGGGCAATCTCGGCCTCGGCCATTTCCGGATAGTGCTCGAGCGTCAAAGCCGTGATCGGCTCGCCATTTTCATGACCGCGGCAGATTCCCGTGAAGCTCACGACAGCCCCGATATCGGTGCGGCCGCGCCTCAGCGCAGCCACCTCAGCCGCCGCATCAAACGGCTCGGGTTGCAATCGGACGATCGACGACATCGGCTGCTGCTCCAATGCATTCCCTTCTGCCCGGGCGCTTGTTCGCTTCACCCACCCGTCATGGGCGGAAAGAACGCGATCTCGCGCGCCCCGGTGATCGCCGCATCGGCCTTGACATGCGTGCGATCGATCGCGGCGCGGATCACCTCCGGGTTTTCGAACGCATGCGCGTATTGGTCACCGCGGCCGGACAGCCAACCGATCAAGTCCGCAATGGTGGCAACCGCTGGCGGCGGCTCCACTTCTTCCGCCGGCCTGCCGATCCGTTCGCGCACCCAGGCAAAATACAAAAGCTTCACGCTCACGCGGTCACACCTCTGGACATAGCGACCAAGAATAACGGGGCCGGGACCCCGGCATCAATCGGCAATGAGATGCCGCACCCCGGCACGGAAATAATCCCAGCCGGTATAAAGCGTCAGCAGGGCCGAGAGCCACAATAGCGAAAGGCCGATCGGCGTGACCACCGGCAGGATCGCATCGCCTGCACCGCCCGCCAGAAGGAACCCGATGGCGACGAGCTGCAGCGTGGTCTTCCATTTGGCGAGCCGCGTCACCGGAACGCTGACGCGCAGCTCCGCCAGATATTCGCGCAGGCCGGATACCAGGATTTCGCGGCACAGAATGACGATCGCGGCCCACAGCGACGGGCCGCTGATGGTGCGGTCGGCAGCGAGCATCAAGAGGCATGATGCCACCAAGAGCTTGTCGGCGATGGGATCGAGCATGCGCCCGAAGGTCGACTGCTGGTCCCATGCGCGGGCGATATAGCCGTCGAGCATATCGGTGACGCCGGCGGCGATGAAGATCGCGAGCGCAACCCAGCGCATCGCGTCGCCGCCGTGCAACATTTGCCAATAGATGCAGCCGACAACTGCCGGAACAGCGGCGATGCGCCCATAGGTCAACAGGTTAGGCAGTGCCAACGAGTGCGCGCGCATCGGCTTGGAACCGATGGGTCTCGCGTCGATTGGTTTCGACGAGTCGGCAGCCATGGTGCGCCACAATACCCTTACGGCGATCCGCTCAAAAGGCGGTGCGCATTCCGTCCACCGCTTCCTCGAAGCTTCGGGAACTTCAGATCGGCGGCACTCGGTCACGAAACCCTATGGCAGAGAGGTATGTCTTCGGTGGTATTTGTCGAGAGCACGGCTCGTTGTGAAAGATGCATGACAGCCGCCTGCTCGGCCAAACGTCACCCTGCACCCGCATGGAAGAAATCATAGATCTTGCGCGCGAGCTCAGCGCTGACTCCCGGAACATTGGCGAGGTCGGCGGGTGAAGCGCGCTCGATCGCTTTCAAGGTTCCAAAATGTTGCAACAGCGCGCGCTTGCGGCCCGGGCCAATGCCGGGGATCTCCTGCAGCCCGGCCTCACGGATGTCGCGCCGGCGCCTGGCCCGATGCGAGCCGATCGCAAAGCGGTGGGCCTCATCGCGCAGCCGCTCGACAAAGTATAACACCGGATCGCGCGGCTTGAGCTTGAACGGCGCACGGCCGGGCATGAAAAACGTCTCACGCCCGGCGTCTCGGTCCGGCCCCTTGGCGATGGCGACCAGCGGGATATCGCCCAGGCCGAGCTCTGCGAGCGTTGCCTGCGCGGCCGCGAGCTGCCCGGCCCCGCCATCAATGAGCACGAGGTCAGGCCACGCAACTTCGTTTCCTTCCTCGCGCTCCTGTTCTGAAGCCGGCATGGGCGCAGCCGACGTTTCCGGTGCCGCGATCTCGGCCGGATTGCGCACGAGGCGCGGAGCCTCGGCGATCAACCGCTTGAAGCGGCGCCCGAGCGTCTCCCGCATCATGGCGAAATCATCGCCCGGCGCGAGATCGGCCGCCCGCATGTTGAACTTGCGATATTGATTTTTCACGAACCCGTCCGCGCCCGCCACGATCATGGCACCGACCGCGTTCGAGCCTTGGATGTGGCTGTTGTCGTAAACCTCGATACGCCGCGGCACCCGCGGGAGTGCAAAGCACTCGGCAAGCGCCGCCAGGAGCTTGCGCTGCGAAGATGTATCCGCGAGCTTTCGCGCCAGCGCCTCGCGCGCATTGGCAAGCGCGTGATTGACGAGCTCTTTCTTCTCGCCGCGATGCGGCAGCAGGATCTCCACTCTGTGACCGCTCTTGACGGTGAGCGCCTCGGCAAGCAGCTCCTGCTCTTCAAGCGCGTGCGAAACCAGGATGAGGCGCGGGCAAGGCTTCTCGTCATAGAACTGGCCGAGGAACGCGCTCAGGACTTCGGGGGGACCGACGCTGCGGTCGGCCCGAGGAAAATAAGCGCGGTTGCCCCAGTTCTGGCCGGTGCGGAAGAAGAACACTTCGACGCAGCTGAAGCCCCCCTCCTGGTGCACCGCAAAGACATCGGCCTCTTCGACATTGCGCGGATTGATGCCCTGGTGCGCCTGCACGGCGGCCAATGCCGCCAAGCGGTCGCGGTAGACGGCGGCGCGCTCGAAATCGAGGGCTGCAGACGCCTTCTCCATCTCGGCCGCAAGCTCCTGCTTCACGCTCTGGCTGCGCCCAGACAGAAAGGCATTCGCTTCGCGCACCAGCTCGGTATATTCGGCAAATCCGATCTCGCCGGTGCACGGGCCGGAACAGCGCTTGATCTGGAACAACAGACAGGGGCGGGTGCGGCTTTCGAAGAAGCCGTCCGAGCAGGAGCGCAGCAGGAAGGCGCGCTGCAGGGCCGTGATGGTGCGGTTGACCGCACCAGCGGAGGCGAATGGGCCGTAATAGTGGCCCGGACGGGTATGCGCCCCGCGATGCTTGAAGATTTGTGGCGCCCAGTGATCGCCGGTGATCAGGATGTAGGGAAAGGACTTGTCGTCGCGCAGCAGAACATTGAAGCGCGGCCGCAGCCGCTTGATCAGATTGGCTTCCAGCAGCAGCGCCTCGGTCTCGGTGGCGGTCGAGACGAATTCGAGCGTCGCGGTCGCCGCGATCATCCGCTCAATACGGGTGTCATAGGCGACCGGCCGCGTGTAGGCGAGGATGCGCTTCTTGATGTTCTTGGCCTTGCCCACATACAAAACATCGCCACGCGCATCCAGCATGCGGTAGACGCCGGGCGAAGCGGGAGCAATCTTGGCATGGCGGGTGATGACCGCACGTCCCACCGCCAGAGGGCCAGAGGCCGCGGAGAGATCGATGTCGGCCACCGGCTCGAGATCGGGGAGATTCTGCTCCTCGTCTTCCTCGGCGAGCTCGCTGGTCGGATCGATATCTTTCTTCAGTCCGTTCATGGTTGAGGAGAATTAAGATGTTCGCCTGCGTCCGGCTAGACGCACACCGCAAAGTCCGGCGCAGGCGCGCAATTTCACGGTGCTAGCGGCGGATATACGGTTTCTTAGCTATTCCTTTAAGCTCTGCTTAACATTCAGAAAGCCTTAACCGCAGAATTCTCATAGTTCCTTCCAGGACAAACCCAAGCCTTCCAATCTTAACGGCTGCTCGGCCAGCGCCTTCTGCGCGCTGGCGCGAAACACCGTTTTTTGAGAAGCGCCGCAATGGCCCCAGCCGACATAGAAGTGGCCCTGGAGAAATCTCGGATGAAGCGCATGTTGTATCGCGGACTGATGGTGCTGGCCGCCGCGGCGGTCGCAAGCTCGGCTCAAGCGGCCGATCTGTCACCCGGCTACGGGTCGCCCTACTACAAGGCTCCGACCTACTCTCCGGGGTTCGGATGGGGCGGCTTTTATCTTGGCCTTAATGGCGGCGGCGGCTGGGGTCGCTCGACCTGGGACCGCGCCGGTGAGTTCGATCTGTCCGGGGGCGTTTTTGGCGGCACCGCCGGATTCGGCTGGCAGTTCGGCCAAGTGCTGCTCGGCATCGAGGGCGATGTGGACTGGTCGGGCATGAGCGGGAGCACGGCGGTCGCATGTCCGGCCGGCTGCAGCACCCAGAACAATTGGCTCGGCACCGTGCGGGGCCGCGTCGGCTACGCGTTCGATCGCATTCTCCCCTATATCACCGGAGGCATAGCGGCCGGCGACATAAGCGCCAGCACCCCGGGCTTTGCGGGCGCAAGCCAAACCAATCTTGGCTGGGCGCTCGGAGCCGGTGTTGAGGTCGCAGTCTATCAGAGCTGGTCCATCAAGGCCGAATATCTGCACGTCGATCTCGGCAGCTTCAATTGCGCTCTCGCGTGCGGACTGAACAGCGCAGACAACGTGTCGTTCGACGCGAACCTTCTGCGCGGCGGCGTCAACTACCACTTCTAGCGTGTGACTCTGACGCTTGTTTCACTTATCCCGGGCATAGCGCGCCGAAGACGCGCGTAAACGCGCTGTTGACCCGGGACCGTTCCAGGCAAAGGCCTGAGCTTGGAATGATCCCGGATCAGGCGCAGCTTCGCTGAGCCGCGTCCGGGAAACAATCTGGTGAATCACGCGCCAGAAACGGAGCACTAACGCCCACAAGCTTCGCGGATAACGCCAGCGCGTCACGCCGGCGGCGGCGTCGTCGCCGCGAATGCCGGCACGCGGGCTGCGAATTCGGCAAGCCAGGCGACCAGACGCGGGTGATCGGCCCGCCAGCTGCCCGGGAAGCGGAAATCGCGATAGCCGAGCGCGCAAGCAAGCGTGATCTGACCGACATCGGGCGGTGAAGTGTGAGCCGGTGGCGCCGCTTCCGCTGCTTTCAGCGCGCGCGCGACCTTGCCGGACTGATGTTCCAGCCATTTCGGCTCGCGCTTTTCCGGGCTGCGGTAGCGCGCCTCGTAGCCGATCAGCACCGAGGCATCCATGATGCCGTCGGCGAGCGCCTGCAGGCGCAGCGCCGCGAAGCGCGCTTGCGGATCTTTGGGCAGGATGCGCCCGCCACCGGCGAGGTGGTCGAGATATTCGAGAATGACCGGCGAGTCGTAGAGGGCGGAGCCGTCCTCGAGCAACAACACCGGAACTTTGCCGAGCGGGTTCTGCTCGCGGATCGGATCGGCAGGATCGACCGTCGAGGCCGGAGCGATCGCGACTTTGCTCTCGAGACCGAGAACCGGCACCGCGATCCTGATCTTGCGGCCGAAAGGTGAGTTGAAGCCTGAACGCAGCGTCAGCATGGAAAGGTCCTGTTGATAGTCTGTTGTTGCCGTCGTACGCGCGTGCCTACATCGCCTCTTTATCGTCCGTCTTGCAAGAGCGCTCAGCTCGATAGCGATCGCCGAACGCAAACGCCTGCGGGGCGCCGGCGCAGAGCCCGTGAAGGAATACCCGCCTTCACCTCCGCGGAAGCGCGGGGCGAGATCGTGCGGCAGAGTGCTGGGTCGCTTCCGCGGGGACGAGCGGGAACATCGCGGCCGCGATTTCTTCGCACGCTCTCAGCTCAGGACGCGCCGCTGCGCTGCGCAAAGGACGCGCGGTTCAGCCGGTGATCACCAGATCGACCGCCTTCGGGCCCTTGCCTTTCTTGTCTGGCTCGACCTCGAAGGAAATGCGCTGTCCTTCGGTCAGCGATTTGAGCCCGGCCCGCTCGACGGCGGTGATGTGCACGAATACGTCGCGCCCGCCGTCATCCGGCTTGATGAAGCCGTAGCCGCGCTCGGCGTTGAAGAACTTGACGGTACCGGTCATGGCCATCGGGAAACTCCTCTCCCCGTGGTTGCCCCGCCGCCGGCCCCCACGGCGCAGCGGCTCGCCCGGACATTCACAAACGGGGAAAGCATCGGCCTCTCGCGGGCCGCTGTCACTCCGCCGGCCCCCACCGGAGGCGGAACGTCAAAGCCACCTCCACAAAAATTAGACCAATTCGGAGGTAGGGAAAAGTGGCGACGGCGTAGGCCCCCGGAAAAAAGCCGCCCTTGCGAAAACCCGGCGGACTGATTTTCCGCCAGAGCCGGCCTCGCCGAGAACCAAGCAAACATCGCACGACCAATCAAATTCATTCACTGATGCGGTCGATGCGGCTCTTCCCGCCTCCGCCGGGCGATAGCCGGGCGGCGAGCGCCGGCAAGAGGGTGTCGAGCTCCTGCTGCAACGTCCATGGCGGATTGACGATCACCAAGCCGCAGCCGGAAAGGCGCGCCGGATCGGACATTTTCCCGATGTCGAGCTCGGCACGGAGGACTTTGCCGATGCCGGAACCGGAGAGGCGCCGCGCCAGCGCATCCGGCTCCGCGCGCCCCTTGATCGGATACCACAGCATGTACATTCCGTTCGCCCATTTGCGGTGCGCCGTCTCGAGGCCGCGGGTGAGGCGGACGAAATCGTCGCTCGCTTCAAACGGCGGATCGATCAGCACAAGACCGCGGCGTTCCTTGGGCGGCACATAGGCGTTGAGCGCAGTCCAGCCGTCGATGGCGATGACCTTGATGCGGTGGTCATGTCCGACATGGTGCTTGAGCGCGGCGGCGGCCTGCGGCTCCAGCTCGCAGGCGATGAGGCGATCCTGGGCACGCAGGAAGGCGCGCACCAGCGCCGGCGACCCCGGATAGGTGGTGAGCTTGCCTTTAGCATTGCATGCCGCGACCGCCTGCAGATAAGGAGCCAAGAGCGAAGGTATCGGATCAAGCTCGATCTCGCGACCGGCATCCATCAGGCGGCCGATGCCGTTCTGCCACTCGCCGCTGCGTTGCGCCTCAGGCGAGCCAAGATCGTAGACGCCCGCGCCCGCATGGGTGTCGATCACCCGGAACGGGGCTGGCTTGCCGCAGAGATAGAGCAGAAGCCGGGTCAGCACCGCATGCTTGACCACGTCGGCGAAGTTTCCTGCATGAAAGGCGTGGCGATAGTTCATGGGTCGGTAGGTTAGCCCGCCCTTGCGCCCATGCTCAATTTTCGCCGCTATCGGTTAGAGGAATCCTCATCTCCCAGCCGCCAATATGCGGCCGCATGTGGCGCAGCCTTTTCATCGTGGTCATCGTCTATGGCTGCGGACATCCAAGCCTCGACGGCTACCGGCCGGCCGCGCTCGACAAGCCGCTGCAGGCCTTCTACCAGCAAGCGAACAAGGCGGCACTCGAGGCGAGGAGAATTTTGGCGAGCCTCAATGTCGCCGGTGCGAGCTACCTCAAAGCCTATCTGGGGCAAGCCGAGCGCCAGCTACGCGCACCCGATCAGTGAGGCCTTGCGCTCGCTCTACCTCTGACCACAGCGTGCTCGATCGCGACTGCGCTCCGCGGAAAACAGAAGCTCGGCTTGCAGCCAAGCTCCTGTCGCCTCGGTCAAGCATTGCGGACGTTCAATGCTCGATGGCGGCGGCCTTGCGCTCGCTATGCAGCGGCGGCATCGAGATCTGGTCACGCCGGCAGCTGTGTTGCACCACGTCGGCTTCGCAATCGTGAAACTGCAGGTTCTTGCCAAGGCAGACCCGCACCTCAGTTAGCCGCTTGGCATCGCAGCTGATGGCGAAGCTGGCGCGGCTCGCGCCCGGATTTGCATTCGCGAAAGCTTCCGCAATTGCATCTGGTGCCAGGGTGACCTCCTCGGCCGGCTCAATGAACTCCTCGGGGATCTTCACCAGCGCACGGGCCTTGCGCACGCTCGTGAAGTAGGCGCGGGCCGAGAGGCCCGAGCAGGTGCCGTGCTTGTCCCACTCGGTAAAGATAAGCCCGGGCGCCGGCATCAGGTCGAGCATGGAAGCAACGACGTTGCGATCGAGCCGCGGCGTGGGCTGGCGATAGAACTCGGGAAACCCGACGTCATATTGCGGCCAAAGCCCATGCACCGCGAAGGGCGCCGCGTGCTCGCCGCATTCGGCCGGCAGCGCCTGACCGGGCGCCCGCTCGAAGGCAGCATTGCAATAGGTGGGCACCCAAGACAGCGAGAGCACGTAGAAATCGAACTTGCCGGGCTCGTTCTGCCGCCGGTCCTGGGCAGCAGCCGGGTGCGCCATGAACAGCACCGCCAGCAGGATGAAGACAAGGCGGTCCGCGAGCTGTCGTGCTTGGCACTTGCCGGGCGCGGATCCCGGGATAGAGGACGCTTGCGGAGGTGACGTGTGCGGAGGTGACTTCTGCAGAGACGCATCTTGCGAGGACGAGGTGAACAACCTGGACATGAATTCCCCCTGTGACTGACCTACAGCGGGAACCCTAGGATTTTAGAACATTACAAGAACAAAATGGAACGAAAAGCGATCAGAAAAATCGATCTCCCATCCCGGCCAGCCCCTATGGCTCGGCCATGCTGCAGGCAGGGTTGTAGGCCCAGTTGCGGTCGAGCCCGACCACGCACCACTCGACCCCCCAGGTCGCCCCGATGATGCCGGTGTCCTCGCCGATGGAGTAGTGCAGGACGTGCTTGGTGCCGTCGGAAATGTAGACCACCGCGCTGCAGAAACGGCGTGGGATGGTATGGGCGGCCCATGGTCGAAAGGCCACCTCGCGCACATGGTCGAAGCCCGAAACCTTGAGATTCGAGTTCCAGTAGAAGCTCTCCTTGTCGCCGAACCGCGAAGCGATCTTGCCCAGCGCAGCCTGCGCGTCGCAGGGCGGCAGCACGCCGTCGAAGCGCGGCCCCGAGAGGTAGAAGTTCTCCTCGACCCAGCTCGCCGCAAGCGCGCCGCTCCCCGGCAGCATGCACAGCAGGGCGGCAACCGCAAAGCCAAGAGATAACGACTTGCTCGACATGATTTCCCCCCGCGATTTCCCCGAATCGAACGGCTGTTGCGGCGCGCCAGCGACTTGAGGGCCTGCCAAATATGCGCCGGCAGGATTCGGAAGACGTTGCCGTGACCTCCTGGCCGGGTCAAGAGCCGCCGGCGAACACAAGCACAAAGCGTGGCCCCTGTGGCGCCGCGGCCACGCGCTGGCAGCAATCGATTCCGCAACCTGTTGACGGCGCGCCGGCGCATTGCCCTGGATAGCGGCGATGCTCTAGGTTGGCACGAGCGGCCGGGAGGGCAGGGCGATGCGAGCCAAGGGATTCGGCGGAATGGCCAAGGTCAACGCGCGAATATTCTCCGCGCTCATTGCCCCGGCGCTCATTGCCCCGGTGCTCATGGGCGTGCTGGCGCTGGTATTGCTGCCGGCGCGCGACGCGCAGGCGCAGTTTTGGTGGTTCAACGGTCCGCAAAGATTGGTATGGCACGGCAACGATACCGGCGGGATCATTCCGTGGTCATGCGAGAACGAAGCTGCCGCGCAGGCCGCAGCGGCCGCCTACTGCGCCCAATGGCACAAATATTCGCGCATTACCGGCGTCAATCGGCAATACGGCGACTTCATCTCGTTCAATTGCCTGTGGGCACCCAATATTGGGCGCTTCGATCTGCCGGCGGTGGCGACCCGCAACGTCTGCGCGGCCGAGCCGCGGCGGCTGCTCACGAAATAGCGCTAGGACCAGGTGACGCTGTGGCGGTCCAGCACCTCGCGCACCGCCTCGACGAGCTTTGTCTCCGGAACCGCAAACTGGGCAGGGCGGCTCGCGCGCCACTCCTGATTGGAGGCAATGGCGGCGGCCGCCTTGGCGCCTTCGATCAGGTCCTTGATCTGCACCTCGCCCTTGGCCTTCTCGTCGCCGCCTTGGATCACCACGCAGGGTGAGTTGCGCCGGTCCGCATATTTGAACTGGTTGCCCATGTTGCGCGGATTGCCGAGATAAAGCTCGGCGCGGATGCCGGCGCCGCGCAGGCGCTGGACCATTCCTTGATAATCGGCGAGCCGATCCTTGTCGAAGACCGTCACCACCACCGGGCCGGCTTCAGGCTTGGTGTCGATCTTGCCGAGATGCGCAAGCGCCGCGAGCAGGCGCGACACCCCGATGGAGAATCCGGTCGCCGGCACCGCTTCGCCGCGGAAGCGCGCCACCAGGCCGTCGTATCGCCCGCCGCCGCCTACGGAGCCGAAACGTGCGCCATCCGTGGTCGGGAACGTGAGCTCAACCTCGAAGACCGGCCCAGTGTAATATTCGAGACCGCGAACGACGGAAGGATCAACACGAATCTGCGTTTCATCATAGCCCGAAGAAGCGACCAGGCCGGCGATTTGCTCAAGCTCATGCGCACCCTGCCGGCCAATATCTGATGCTGATGCCGGGCCTCGAATCGCACTGATCACTTCCGAGTTTGTGCCCCCATGCGCGCGTATCTTGTTCAGGACCCTCTCAGCGTTTTCATCCGTCAGCCCGGCACCCTTGGTGAAGTCACCCGACTCGTCCTTCCTCCCGCGCGTGAGAAGCAGCGCAACACCCGCCTCCCCCAACCTGTCGAGCTTGTCGATCGCCCGCATCACGGTGAGACGAGAGGCAGCATTTAGCGCGCCGTCCAACCCGATTTCTTCCAATACCCCATCAAGCACCTTGCGGTTGTTCACCTTCACCACATAGCTGCCGCGCGGAATACCGAGCGCTTCCATCGCATCGGCCGCCATCATGCACATCTCGGCATCGGCAGCGGGCGAGGCGGAGCCGACCGTGTCGGCATCGAACTGCATGAACTGGCGGAAGCGGCCCGGTCCCGGCTTCTCGTTGCGGAACACGAACCCCGCCCGATAGCTGCGATAGGGCTTGGGCAGCGTCTCGAAATTCTCCGCCACATAGCGCGCAAGCGGCGCCGTCAGGTCATAGCGCAACGACAGCCACTGCTCATCATCGTCCTGGAACGAGAACACGCCCTCGTTGGGCCGGTCCTGGTCGGGAAGAAACTTGCCGAGCGCATCCGTATATTCGATCGCCGGCGTCTCCACCGGCTCGAATCCGTAGCGCTCATAGACGCCGCGGATCACCTCGATCATGCGCCGCGTGGCAGCGATCTCGGCGGGGCCGCGGTCGGCGAGCCCGCGCGGCAGGCGCGCCTTCAGCTTGTTGGTCTTATTGGGTTTGTCGGCCATATCGGTCTACATTGTCGACCCGATCGTCGTCGACCCGATCGTCGAATTTGCCGGGGTGGTAGCAGCCGCTTGTGCTAGCGGCAAGGGAAGCGAGCATGGCACTGGAAGAGACAGCCGCCACGGGGCTGGCCCCAAACGATCTCGAGGCTTTCTGGCTGCCGTTCACGTCGAACCGCGCCTTCAAGGCAGCACCGCGCCTTCTCGCCCGCGCCAAGGACATGCACTATTACACGCCCGACGGGCGCGAAGTCCTCGACGGCACCTCGGGCCTCTGGTGCACCAATGCAGGGCACAACCGCGAGCCGATCGTCAGGGCGATCGCCGCACAGGCGGCCGAGCTCGACTATGCACCGCCGTTCCAGTTCGCGCACCCCAAGGCGTTCACGCTGGCGAGCCGGATCGCGGCGCTGGCGCCCGGCGACCTCGATCATGTGTTCTTCTGCAATTCGGGCTCGGAAGCGGTCGATACCGCGCTCAAGATCGCGCTCGCCTATCACAATGTGCGCGGTCAAGGCGCGCGCACGCGGCTCATCGGGCGCGAGCGCGGCTATAACGGCGTCGGCTTCGGCGGCATCTCGGTCGGCGGCATCGTGGCGAACCGGAAATTCTTCGGCTCGCTCCTCGCCGGCGTCGATCACCTCCCGGCGACCTATAACCGCGCCGAGCAGGCGTACACGATCGGCGAGCCCGAATGGGGCGCGCAGCTCGCCGATGAGCTCGAGCGCATCGTGGCGCTGCACGACGCCTCGACCATCGCGGCCGTGATCGTCGAGCCGATGGCGGGCTCGACCGGCGTGCTGCCGCCCCCCAAGGGCTATTTGCAGCGCCTGCGCGCGATCTGCGACCGGCACGGCCTTCTGCTCATCTTCGACGAGGTGATCACCGGCTTCGGCCGTCTCGGCTATGCATTCGCGGCCGAGCGTTACGGCGTCGTGCCGGACATCATCACCTTCGCCAAGGGCATCACCTCCGGCACCGTACCGATGGGTGGCGTGATCGTGCGCGCGCCCATCTACCAGGCCTTCATGCGCGGGCCCGAGCATGTCATCGAGCTGTTCCACGGCTATACCTATTCGGCGCATCCGCTGGCTTGCGCGGCCGGCCTCGCGACGCTCGATCTTTATCGGGACGAGGACCTGTTCGCGCGGGCGCGCGCGCTCGAGCCGCTCTGGGGCCGCACCGCGATGGGGCTCAAAGGCCTGCGCAACGTGGTCGACATCCGCACCGTGGGGCTGACCGCCGGCATTGATCTCAATCCCCGACCGGATGCCGCCGGACGCCGCGGCTACGACGCCATGATCCGGGCCTTTGCTGAAGAGAACCTGATGGTCCGCGTCACCGGCGACACCATCGCGCTGACGCCGCCGCTCATCGTCAGCGAAGCTGAGGTTGCGGAGATTTTCGCACGCGTGAAGCGGGTGATCGAAGCGGTGGCTTGAGGGTTGCGACTTGAGGTGCATTAGCCGGCCTTGAACTGCAGCGGTCATGAGGACCATTGATTCTCCTCGACAATTTCGAGTTCGAATTGCAAAAAAAACGGAGGTATAATAGTACCTGGCGCCCGATCAGCGTCAAAGCTCCGAATTGGACGGAGCGCGAGGACCGAAATCGAGAACAAAAAATAGCCCGGCGCAGTTTCCCGCCCGGGCGCGATTCACGAGTTTCAATTTCGTCAATAAGCTGGCTTCCGGGCGGTGGTCAACGCCGCAGAGCGGGCACACGTTCGCCGCCGTCTGTCCAGACGCGCTTTGCCCTCGCAAAACTTATTCCATAGCTTGATCTGAAAGCAGATCCTCTATCTGCACGTTGAGAGACCGGGCAAGCTTGGCGTAAAGCGTCACGTCGCCCGTCGCCGTGCTGCGCTCCAGCTCGGACAAGAAAACCTCGGAGGTCCCAACCTCGAGCGCGAGCTGTGCCTGCGTCTTGCCGCGCTTCGTCCGCCAGAAAGCGAGGGGCACCGGGCTAGCCAGCAACGCGGTTACGTCCTCACTGCTGAGCAGTTCCTCATGGCCGCCAGCAAGATCCGCATCGGTCCTGCCCGCAGCGAGCGCGTCGACCAGATCCTCATAATCTTGCCGTGGCAGCACGACCAGCTCTTCGCCGGAGGGAGACGTAATGATCTGAGGACTTCCCATGACTGCCCCTTAGTCGTAGATGCCGCCGCGCGGCCCGATATCCAACAAAATAATTTCGGTTGCCGCCTTCTGAACAAGACCGGAAGCCGCCTACTCGCAACCGCTTATAGTCCTTGCCGACAAGCTCCGTCACAGCATTGACCAACCCGCCCATTCACGGGCAAGACGCCCTCCTAGAGGCACCAGGCAAGGACCATCAACTGCAGTAGGCGGATAGCCGAGCGTCCAATTTCCGGGCCGACATGGTCGCTCCCTTCACGGGAGCGCGGATCGAAACAGCAAGTCCCCGGGCGCACCAAAGCCTTCTTGTAGAGCCCCTTAACGCCCTCTCTTCAATCAAACAGCCGCCGGATATCGGCCATCGGCCGGAACAGCTTCATTGGCTGGTCCTGCAGCGCCAGAAAGCTCTCCCGTTCATAGAAGCGGCGGGCGCTGTCATCCTTCGCGTCGACGATCACCGCGAACGAGGCGATCTCGCTTCGCGCGGCGCGGTAAAGTGCATCGGCCAGCAAAAACCGCCCATAACCCTTCCCCTGCTGGCGGTGATCGACAGCAAGGCGACCCAGGAGCGTTGCCGGAATCAATGGATATCGCGGCAGCTGGCGCACCGTTTGCGCCGGCAGCTCAGCGAGCTGCACCGATGTCGAGGAGAGCGTGTAGTAGCCAGCGATCGTGCCGTCCGCCAGCACCAGGACGAAGGGCGCGGCCACGTTCCTCCGAGCGTCCTGGCTGGCCTGTGTCCGGAGGTACCTGTCGAGCGCCTCTACGCCGCTGGCGAACCCCGACCGGTTATGGCTTGACGCAAGCGGCTCGACGCGAAGCTTCTCCTCTGCTTCGTCGGCACGAGTCAAATGCCGGCTCGCTCGCGATAGCGGCGGATCGTATCGTGAAGGCGATCATTGACGGGCTTCGGGTTCAGCAGCGCGTCGACGAAAGCCTCGCTGTCGCGCACAGAGAGGCCGAGCTGGCTGTGTTCCTCAATGGCGCGCCGCGCAGCATCCTGCACGCTCGTCAGCACGAAGTCGGTCACGCTCCGCCCCTGCAGAGCAGCTGCGCGCTCGATCAGGCGCTTCTGCTCCGCGGTGACACGCGCCTCCAGGCGTTCCGCCCGTGTGCGCCTGATCGTAGATCGAGATGCTGCATTGGCCATGGGGCGTTCTCCTACCGTAAATGTACGGCCGATGGCCGGCCATTTCAAGTTATGCCAGCTCGCTTCAGAAATTGGTGCTTCGTGGTCATTGCCAGGGACATCGTAATTCACAGGGCTGTACCTCCGCGTGTGGGGCTCCCGGCTGCTCCTATCCCCCACTCCCCAACTGCCCGGGCCGCAGCACGGCCCAGCCGACATGCGCAACGCTGCGGCCGCGGCGAAACGGCAGATCGAAAGGCGTTCCGACCTCGGCCTTGCCGGCGATCTCGGCGAATGCCGGGGGCAGCACTTGCGGGTCACTGTCGGTCCACACCACCAGCGCGCCCTTGTGGTTGAGGTCGGCGAGATCGATCCAGGGCGCACGGCGCGGCTCGCCGTCGATCAACACGCGCGGCTGCGGACGCTGCGGCGAATAATGCGCGACGTTGCCGCCGTCCCACATCGAGGCGATCACGTAGTAGGGACGCGTGCCGGTTGCGGCGCGAAAGCGCGTATCGAGCTCGGTCGCCAGGCGCTCGCCCGGAAACAGCACGGCGCGGGCGCGATGATCGAAGCCGGGCAGCACCAGATAGTCGGCCACGAAGGCGACGACGAAGGCGGCAAAGACGAGGCCCCAGACCCGAACGATGCGCGCCATCCTCAGTTCGTCGATCGCGTGCCAGGCGAAAAGCACGATCCACAGACCGAGGAACAGCCAGAGCGGATAACCCCACATCGCCACGGTCCCACGCCCGCTCAGGGCCGAAACGACGAACACGCTCGCGGCCGGCCCGAAGGCGAGCAGGGTGACGATACGCCGATCGAAGTCGTCGGCGCGTGGCGCCGAAGCTGCGGCTTGCGGGCGCGGCCACACCAACGCGCCGGCAATGAGCAGCGCCGGCAACAGGAAGAACAATTGGCTGACCGCGAAGGTCAGCGGATGCACGATGTGGTCGAGAAGCCCGCTGACGGGCGCCGCCCGCCGCTCCGCATACGCAAAGGGCAGGAAATCGTTCTGCACGAGCCAGAGGATGTGCGGCGCCATGATGGCGAGCGCGACCACGATAGCCACCCACGGGCCAGGTCGCGCCAGAGCCTTGCGGGCATTGGCATCGAGGAGCATGAACAGTGCGTAGGGCGCCGCCAGCATGACGACGAAATATTTCGCCCATAGCGACAGCCCGACCGCAGCACCCAGCAAGACCCAATGCCGCAAGCGCCCGCCGCGCAGCGCGGCGTGGAACGCAAAGCCCGCAAGTCCCCAGAGCGGCAGCTGCACGACATCGTGGTTGAACTTGGCAGCGGTGAATTGGAAATAGTGCAGCCCGTCGATGATCAACACGGCGATCAGGGCGCGGCGCGCCCCAACCAGCGGCACGGCGGTTGCGAACACCGCCGCAAACGCAATCAGCACCGAGGCCTGTCCGAGAGCGTAATAGGCCGCATCCGTCCCAAACAGGCGGTACGCGATCTCCACCAGCCACCAGGGCAGCGGCGGCAGCTTGTCATAGCCGAGCTGCCACTCGCGCCCGTAGGTAAGCGCCTCAATCAGGTCGAGCGGGAGATTGGCGTAGAGGAGCGTGGGCAAAACGATCCAGACGGTCCCGTGCAGGGCGAGAAAGGCCGCAAAAGCAGCATGTGGGCGGGCACCGACAGCCTTGATCAATGTGGATGGCATCAGGGGAATGGTCTTTGCGGCGATGCGGTCCGTTATAGCGGCTTAGGGGCATGGCCGCGACCAAAGAGGCGGCCTGCTCGCACAGTCGAGAGTGTACAAAGGCTGTGGAAACGCTTGCGCGGATGCGGCCGCTCATAGAGATTGCGAATCGGGCTCCCGAATCGGATCAGGCCGGTTCGGCGTCGCCCCAGGTTGAAGCCATGCGGCTCGGTGCCATTTTTGTCGCTGTCTGCATGACGGTGATTTCGGCTTCCGCCGGGGCGGTGGCCTATTACGCCTACGGATTTTCCGGCGCAGATGCGGCCGTGGTGGCGATCGCGTCGCTGACGGCGCTTGCGCTCTACAACGCCGTATCGACCCGGATGAACGTCCGCTCGGTTGTCGGCCCCCAGCTCGCCGAGCTGTCCCGCAGCAGTGGCGATCTGGCGCGGCAGCTGGCGGAGGTCGCGCGCCGGCTCGCCGCGGTCGAAGCCAGGCAAGAGCGGGCCTCCACCAAGGAAGAGGCGGCGATCGAGCCGCTCGCGGCGGAGATCAGCGAGCTCGGCACGCTGCTCGACCAGCTGGCCGAGACCGTTGCGATCCACGAGACACAGCTGGGCGAGCTCACGCGCCCCAAACCGCCAGCCGCCAAGCTTGACTATGCCAAGCCGGATCGCACCGGCATCGAGCCGGCGCGGCTCGATGCGGCACGTCCCGCGGCCGCCCCGCCCGAATCGGCAAAGCCAGACCGTGCAGCGCCCGAGCTGGTTCAGCCGGCACCCGCAAACACCAATTCGGCGATCGCCGAACCAGCCGAATCGGCGGATCCTGAGCCCAGTGCCGAGTGGCTGCGCTCGCTTCTGGAGGGTGTCGCGACCCCAACGGCAAGCGTTCCGCCGATCCATACCGCGACTGTCCAGCCGTCTGCGATGCCGGCGCCGCTACCGCCGGTCGCTGCGCCGGCGCGGCCCGTCGCTGCCGTGCCCGAAGCTCTTTCGCTGGCAGCTGCCCACATCCCGGCGCCGGCCGCAGGCTCTACGCAAGAGGCGGAGCGGAACGCCGCCCGGGAGGTGCTCGCGGCGACGCGCAGCGCCGTCGAGGGCAACCGCATCGACCTGCACTTGCAGCCGATCGTCACGCTGCCGCAGCGCAAGGTGCGCTTCTATGAAGCGATGTCGCGGCTGCGCACCGAAAGCGGCGAGCCGATGCTGGCAGCCGATTTCATCGCCCAGGCGGAGGCGGGCGGCCTGATGCCGAAGATCGACAACTTGGTGGTGTTCCGTTGCGTGCAGGTGCTGCGCCGGCTCCTGCTCAAGAACCGCGAGGTGGGGGTCTTCTGCAATCTCTCCATGGCGACGTTGACCGACGCAGTCGTCTTCCCGCAATTGCTGGAGTTCCTCGACGCCAACCGGGCGATCGCGCCGTCGCTGGTGCTCGAGTTTAAGCAAAGCGGGCTGCGTGCGATGGGCCCGATCGAGACCGAAGGCCTGACCGCGCTGCGCGCCTGCGGGTACAGTTTTTCCATGGACAATGTGACGGACCTGCGCCTCGCACCGCGCGATCTCGCCGGCCGCGGCTTTCGCTTCATCAAGCTCAAGGCCAATCTCATCCTCAATCGGAGTGGCGCCGCGGCCGACATCCATCCTGGCGATCTTCCGGACCTGCTTTCGCGCTTCGGCATCGACCTCATCGCCGAACGGATCGAGAGCGAGGGCACGGTGGTCGACCTGCTCGACTACGACGTCAAATTCGGCCAGGGATTCCTGTTCTCTCCGCCGCGGCCGGTGCGAGCCGAAGCCCTGCAGGGCATTGCCGAGCGCAACGATGTGGTGGCACGCGACGCCGCCGCTGCGCTCGAGCCAGGCGCCGCCAAGGAAAGCGGCGGCACCGACTCCAGCAGGGGCCTTCGATCCGCCGGGCTCGCGCGGGTGGTCCGCCGGGTCTGAGCGGGCGCCACGCGGCCCGCGCATTTGACCCCGCATTGCCTTTTCGGGTGATAGGCCTTTCCGGATGACGGGACTTTTCGCGTGGCCCGTTGCGCCAGCCGGCGGGTGACGCCGTTCGCGAATTCAACTAGGTATTCGGCACCATCCAGCCCTCTCTCTCTCTCGATGTCGATTTCCTCGCCGCCATTCACCGCCCACTTCGCCACGCTGGCCTCCGCCTATGATGTCGTGTTGTGCGATGTGTGGGGCGTCGTGCACAACAGCATCGTCTCCTTTGCTGACGCCACAACGGCGCTCACACGCTTTCGCGCCCAGAGCGGCACAGTGGTGCTGATCACCAATGCACCGCGCCGTTCCGAGGTGGTCATGAGGATCCTCGACGACCTCAAAGTTCCGCGCGAGAGCTACGATGCGATCGTCTCCTCGGGTGATGTCACGCGCGCAATCATTGCGGCGCGAACCGGACAGTCCGCGTTCCACATCGGACCAGCGCGCGATCACTCCATGTTCGAGGACCTCGACACGCCGCGCGTGCCGCTCGAAACGGCCGACTATGTGGTGTGCTCGGGCCTTTACGACGACACCACCGAAACCCCGCAGGACTACAAGGCACTCATCGCCGACATGCGGGCGCGGCAACTCACCATGGTTTGCGCCAATCCGGACATCGTGGTCGAGCGCGGCGAGAAGCTCGTTTATTGCGCGGGCGCGATCGCCGATCTCTATGCGGCGGCCGGCGGTGAGGTGGTGTATGCGGGCAAGCCCTATCGACCGATCTACGAGCAGGCGGTCGCGGTCGCGGCGTCTCGGCGCGGAGGCGAGATAAAGCCCGCGCGCATCTTGGCAATCGGCGATTCGATCCACACCGATCTCAAAGGCGCCGCCGCCTTCGGGATAGATTGCCTGTTCGTGACCTGCGGCATCCATGCCGAGGAGCTGGGGGGGCGCGAGCGGCCGGATCGGGCGGCGCTCGACCAGGCTTTCGCGGCCTCAGGCCTTGCGCCCAAAGCCGTCATGCAGCGGCTGGTGTGGTAGAATTCACGAAATCTCTACCCAGCCGTCCCTGCGCAAGCATGCGAAAGCCGGGACCCACACTGCTGGGCGCCATCGATAGATCGTGGAGTACGGGCCCGGCTCTTCGGCCGCTTTGCGGCCTCGGCCGGGACGACGCCCTTGAGGGTGTCAGGCGGCGAGCGGCGGCGTCGGGTCGTTGGCAAACACCGCTGCGATCTTGCTCTGCAGGGTCTGCGCGTTGAACGGCTTGACGATGTAGTTGCTGACGCCGGCGCGCTTGGCGGCGATCACGTTCTCGGTCTTGGACTCGGCGGTAATCATGATGAACGGAGTCTTGCCGAGCTTGGCGTCCGCCCGCACTTCCTTGAGGAGATCGTAGCCGCTCATCGGCTCCATGTTCCAGTCGGAGATCACCAGGCCGAAGCGTCCGGCACGCAGCTTGGCGAGCGCGGTCGCGCCGTCGGTCGCGCTGTCGATGTTCTGATAGCCGAGCTGCTTGAGGAGATTGCAGATGATGCGGATCATCGTATTGTAATCGTCGACGACCAGAACCGGCATCGACAGATCAACGGCCATCATCCCCTCCATCCAGCGCGAGCCGGCTTGGGCCCAATCGAAAGCAATCGGGCGCAACCGATATCCGGCGGCTGCAATCTCGCCGGCTCCCGGCAGCCGGTGACGCATCATTGAATGGGCGCCGATTCCTCTACGAACGCACCAAACCTCGTTGAGCTAGCAAAGGCCGTTGAATAACCGGTTAATCGCAAGATTCGTCCCGAGACTTGAGACACTTGAACAAGCCGCAGCTCTCCGGTTGATCGCCGAGCACGTCCCCCAATTTACCTGCTATTAAGGCTCTCGCCATCGCCCTGATCCTCCATGATCGAAAACCGAAAGCAGCCAAGCTTCGCCATCGCGCACGACCGCGAGCCGCTCCCCGAGGCCCTGCAGGGCGCAGTCGTCGCCATTGGCAATTTCGACGGCGTCCACCGCGGGCACCGCGCCGTGATCGCGGCGGCACTTTCTCGCGCCAAAGCGCTGGGGCGTCCCGCAGCGGCGCTTACCTTCGAGCCGCATCCACGCAGCTTCTTTTCCCCGCACCAGCCGCTGTTTCGCCTGACCGACGAGCGAGCAAAGCTGCGCCTGTTCGCGGCAACCGGGCTTTCCGGCGCCATCGTGCTCACCTTCGACGCCGAGCTGGCGGAGCCCGATGCGGAAAGCTTCGTGAACGACATCCTGCTGCACCGGCTCGGCATTTCCGGCGCCGCCGTCGGGTTCGACTTTCGCTTCGGCCGCAATCGCACCGGCAACCCGGAGCTGCTCGCCGCCGAGGGGCGGCGGCGCAATTTCGCGGTCGATGTGGTGGGCGAAGTCGATCTCGATGGAGAGCGGATCTCTTCCGGGGTGATCCGCAAGGCGCTGGCCGCGGGGCGCGTGGCCGAAGCGAACGCGCTGCTCGGCTATCCGTGGTTCGTGAGCGGCGAAGTCGTGCACGGCGACAAGCGCGGGCGCGAGCTCGGTTACCCGACAGCCAATCTTCGGCTCGACCCGGCCTGCGGGCTGCGGCACGGAATCTACGCCGTGCGGGTCGGCCTCGGCGACCGGCATTGCGACGGTGTTGCCAGCTTCGGCCGGCGACCGATGTTCGATGTCGGAACCGTGTTGCTCGAGGTGTTCCTGTTCGATTTTGCCGGTGACCTCTATGGGCAGACGATCGATGTCGCGTTCATCGGCTGGATCCGGCACGAGCTCGCCTTTGCAACGGTCGAGGAGCTGGTCCGCCGCATGGGTGACGACTCAGCCCGTGCCCGCATGATGCTTTCGCGCGACCCGAAGGCGTTTCCACCGTTGGGGGAGTTGCCGCCTCATGCGCCCGGATAAGGTCCTGTCCCGGGCGCGGCGCAGCGCGGCCAGTGGGGTCAAGGCTATCGCAAAGGCGTCAGTGCCGCGGTGCGCTGCAGAACCGGGACCGTACCGGTCACAACTCTCTCCATAGCTTGGAACCATCCCGGGTCGGTGCCCGGGACAAGCGCCATGTCTATTCGCCCTCAGGACCCTTCGGCTTGTGGGAGGACCACTCGCGGCCAAGGCCGGCTGCGAACACGCCGGCGGCCGCCAAGGTCGCGATCCGCCGCCAGCCGATTGTGCGGCCCACCTCGAGCACGACATTCAGCATTGCCGGATCAAACCAGCTCGCACGCGCCTGCGCGGACAGCTCTCTCTCGGCACGAGTACGGATGTGCAGCCGCGTGCCCCAGGCGGCAAGCATCGCGAGAACGGCGATCAGCAGAAAGGCGCCGCCCATGATGAGGCCGGCGATCACGCCATTGAAACGGTTGGAAAGAGCGACGAAGGCGGCGACCGCCAGAAACACGAGCCCCAATATCAGCGAAACCGCGGCAAGCACGTACCAGCCGATCAGGGCTGGGGCGAACCCGGTTTTTGCCTTGGCCCTAAGCGCGATTTGATGAAGCCAATTGCTCATCGCGCCACATCACGCGCAAGGCCATTCAAGGGAAATCCGGGGCTCATCGGCGCCAGGTCGCGCCGAACAGAAACCCAATGCCGAGAGCAAGCGCCAGCGTCGTGTACGGCCGGTGCTTGAGCGACTCGTCGATCGCGCCCAACATATTGTCGCCGACCTGGCGTACCGCATCGATCGCTTCACGGCCGCGGTCACCCACATCGGCCACCGCCTCGTCCACTTCGGTGCGCGCCCTCTGCCAGGCCTTGTCGCCCTTGTCGGCGAAGATGGCGGCGATTTGCTGAGCGAGCCGCGCTACATCATCGCGCAGCGCCTGCAGATCAGCCTGGAGATCGCCGGAGGCGGCCGAAGCGGCGTTGCGGGATTCCTTGATGGCATCACGGGCGTGTTGCACCGTTTCCTTGGCGGCATCGGAAAGGTTCGGCATCAGACGCTCCCCATGGGCATATTCCGGTCCCGGCGACCCAACACGAATTCGCGCACAAAAGTTCCTTAGAACATTTTGCCGCAAAAGTAGAATCGGGCGGACCGCAAAGGTTCAAGATGCCGTCGCGCCCCCATTCTCCTGCGACCGCCGCGGGCCTTTTCGCCCGCCGGGCGATCTGGTAGGAAGCCCGCATGGTGGCACACGTTTTGGGTTCCGTCCCGGCTTCGCTCCGGGGCTCGATTATTGCGGATTCGATAATTGGGTCGGCCGCTCGGCGGATTAGCGGCCCGGCTTCTGCCCTGACCTGATCCAAGTCGTCATCCAAGCCTTGATCAAAGTCGGCGGAAGACCGGGACACGCGAGCCTTTAACTCACCCTCCCCTTTTCGCCTCCGTCTGGTGACCCGTCATGACCGATGCCGCCCGCGATTACGACGAGACTCTATTTCTCCCCAAGACCGACTTCCCGATGCGGGCCGGCCTGCCGCAGAAGGAGCCGGAGATCCTTGCCCGCTGGCAGAAGCTCGACCTTTATTCGCGGCTGCGTGAAGCCGCGCGCGGCCGGGCCAAGTTCGTCCTGCACGACGGCCCGCCTTACGCCAACGGCAACATCCATATCGGGCACGCGCTCAACAAGATCCTCAAGGACGTGGTGACCCGCTCGCAGCAGATGCTGGGCTTTGACTCCAACTACGTGCCGGGCTGGGACTGCCATGGCTTGCCGATCGAATGGAAGATCGAGGAGGAAAACTACCGCTCCAAGGGAAAGAGCAAGCCGGACTTGAGCCAGGCCGCCGCCATGGTGGCGTTCCGCAAGGAATGCCGCGCCTACGCGGAACATTGGATCGACGTGCAGCGCGAGGAATTCAAGCGCCTCGGCGTCGAGGGCGACTGGCGGCATCCCTATTCCACAATGGATCACTTTGCCGAAGCGCAGATCGCGCGCGAATTGATGAAGTTCGCCGCGAACGGCACGCTCTACCGCGGCTCCAAGCCGGTGATGTGGTCGGTGGTGGAGAAGACCGCGCTCGCAGAAGCCGAGGTCGAGTACGAGGATTATGTCTCGGACCAGGTCTGGGTGAAGTTTCCGGTCAAAGGCCTTGCATTCGAAAATCTCGCCGCGAATGACGAGAAGCCGCGCGCAGGTCCGGCACTACCCGAGAATTTAGCAGTGCTGATCTGGACGACCACGCCATGGACCCTTCCGGGCAACCGGGCGATCAGCTTCAATCCGAAGATCTCCTACGGGATCTATTTGATCAAGGACGCGCCGGCGGAAAATTGGCTCAAGGCCGGCGACCATTTGTTGCTTGCCGACCCGCTTGCGCTCGAGGTGATGAGGCAAGCGCGCGTCCTCGCCTATGAGCGGGTGGATGGGTTTGCGGCGGAGCATTTGCTGGCTCTTGAGTGCGAGCACCCGCTGAAGTCCAAAGGATATGGCTTCCGGGTGCCATTGCTCGCCGGTGATCACGTCACCGACGATACCGGCACAGGGTTCGTGCATACGGCGCCGGGCCATGGCCGTGATGACTTCGATATCTGGATCGCGAACGCGCGTGCGCTCGCCGCACGCGGCATCAATACGGCGATCCCCTATACGGTCGACGCCGATGGCCGGTTCACCGAGCAGGCCCCCGGCTTCTCCGGCAAGCGCGTCCTGACCGAGAAGGGCGAGAAGGGCGATGCCAATGAGGCGGTCATCAAGGCATTGATCGATGCCGGCATGCTGGTCGCGCGCGGCCGCCTCAAGCATCAATATCCGCACTCCTGGCGCTCGAAGAAGCCGGTGATCTTCCGCAACACGCCGCAATGGTTCATCGCCATGGACAAGGCGATCGCGGCGGCAGACGGCACCACCAAGCCGGGCGATACGTTGCGCGAGCGCGCGCTCGCGGCCATCAAGGTCACCCGCTGGGTGCCGCCACAGGGCGAAAACCGCATCACCAGCATGATCGAAAGCAAGCCTGACTGGGTGCTCTCGCGGCAACGCGCATGGGGCGTGCCGATCGCGGTCTTCGTGCGCGAAAAGGGCGACGGCACCGCTGAGATCCTGCAGGACGAGGCCGTCAATGCGCGCATCACCGAGGCCTTCGAGCGCGAAGGCGCCGACGCCTGGTATGCGGCAGGCGCACGGGAGCGCTTTCTCGGGTCCCTGGCCAATGAGGGCTGGCAGAAGGTCGACGACATCCTCGATGTCTGGTTCGATTCCGGCTCGACGCATGCGTTTGTGCTGGAGGACCCGGTGCATTTTCCCGGGCTTGCCGGCATCCGCCGCAAGGCCGACGGCGGGCAAGACACCGTGATGTATCTCGAAGGCTCCGACCAGCACCGCGGCTGGTTCCATTCGTCACTCTTGGAGAGCTGCGGCACGCGTGGGCGCGCCCCCTACGATGTCGTGCTCACCCACGGTTTCGTGCTCGACGAGAACGGGCGCAAGATGTCGAAGTCGCTCGGCAATGTGGTGGCCCCCCAGGACGTGATGAAGCAGTCCGGGGCCGACATCCTGCGCATGTGGGTGTGCGCGGCCGATTATGCGGACGACCTGCGCATCGGACCGGAAATCCTCAAGACCACGGTCGAGACCTATCGCAAGCTGCGCAACACGCTCCGCTGGATGCTGGGCAATCTCGCGCATTTCCGCCCCGAGCACCGCGTGCCGTTCGAGAAAATGCCGGAGCTCGAGCAGCTGATGCTGCATCGTCTCTCCGAGGTCGATGCCCAAGTGCGCCGCGCCTATCTTGAATTCGATTACAAGCGCATTTTCGCGGCGCTCACCGCCTTCATGACGGTCGACCTGTCGGCGTTCTATTTCGATGTCCGCAAGGACGCGCTGTACTGCGACCCGTTCTCCTCGCGCACGCGCAACGCCTGCCTGACGGTCCTCGATCACCTCTTCGGCGCCACCGTGACTTGGCTCGCCCCGATGCTGCCGTTCACCGCCGAGGAGGCTTGGCTCGCGCGCTTTCCGTCTGCAGATGGATCGGTGCATCTCCAGCTCTTCCCCGACATTCCATCGGCTTGGCGCAACGAAGCGCTGGCGGAGAGGTGGCGCAAGGTGCGGCTGGTGCGGCGCGTCATCACCGGCGCGCTCGAGATCGAGCGCGCGCAAAAGCGCATCGGCTCTTCGCTCGAGGCCGACCCCATAGTTTATGTGTCGGACAAGGATCTGTTCGCCGCCGTACTCGACATCGACCTCAAGGAGGTCGCGATCACGTCCGCGGCCACGCTGGTCGAGGGCGAAGGGCCCGCAACGGCATTTCGCCTCGGTGAGGTGCCGGGCGTCGCGGTCGAGGTCCGCCGCGCCCGGGGGCGCAAATGCGCGCGCTCCTGGAAGATTTCCGAGAGCGTCGGCAGCGACCCGGCCTATCCGGACGTCACCCCGCGTGATGCCCAGGCGTTGCGCGAATGGGACGCGCTACGGAAGGCGGCGGAATGAGCAGGCTCAACAAATGAGCGGGGTCGAGACGGACGGGATCAGTGCGGCCGAGCCGCGCCTGTTCTGGGGCCGGCATACCGGGATTGGGCTCGCGGTCGCGCTTCTGACCGCCGGGATAGATCAGGCAACGAAGCTCTGGCTGCTTTATGTGTACGATATCGCTGACAGAATTCCGGTGCGGGTCACACCGTTCCTCGATCTGGTGCTGGTCTGGAACAAGGGCATCAGCTACGGGCTGTTCCAGCAGCAGGGGGCGCTCGGCCAGGGGATGTTGCTCGCCATCAAGGCGGTCGCGGTCATCCTGTTATGGATCTGGCTTTCCCGCACGCCCTCGCGGCTGACCGCAGTGGCGCTGGGGCTGATCACCGGCGGGGCGGTGGGCAATGCCATCGACAGCCTGGTGCACGAAGGGGTCGCCGACTTCGTGTTGTTTCACATCACGACCCAAACCATCCATTTCAATTGGTACGTCTTCAACTATGCGGACACGGCGATTGTTGTGGGCGTAGCGGCTCTTTTGTATGAATCCCTGTTCCCAGGGCGCGCCGCAAAAGCGCCCCGATCGGGGCCATAGTCCGATAGTTGAAGGGTTCCGGTTCGCCAGGGAATCCCTGTCGGTGGGGCGCCGCGGCGCCAGGGGCGCAGACGAAATCTATAGGATAACCACGGGCTTAGCACATGGCATCCGGCATGACCAAACGGGCGCCGTCAACGCTTCTCCTGATCGCGCAGGTGATCGCGTTTGCTGGCATCGCGCCCAACATCGCTCACGCTCAGGAAAGCGGCAGCGCCGAGAGCACCCTCTGGGGCAGCATGCTCAAGGGCTTGGGCGTGGGTGGCGAAAACAACATCGAATACCGCGAGCGGCCGCCTCTGGTCGTGCCGCAGACGCGCGATCTGCCGCCGCCGCAGCCTCGGGGCTCGGCGCGCAACAACCCCAATTGGCCGGCCGATCCCAAATCCGCGGGTGCGGGCAGGCAAGGAACGCAGGTCCGCGATCTCGATAAGATTCCGGTCGAGGTCGGTGCCAATCCGGCGCGTGACCCGACATTGCCCCCGCCAAGCCAACCGGCCAAATCCAATAGCCTGTTCGGCTCGCTGTTCAGCAGCAGCAACAAAGAGAATGTCACGCCGCCGACACCGACGCGCAGGAGCCTGACCGATCCACCGCTCGATTTTCAGGTTCCTTCGCCCAGCCAGCCCTACGGGGAGGAAACAAAATCCACACCCGCGAAGCCGGCCACGGCGGAAAATGCACTCGCTTCGGCGCCCGGCACCCCGGCTGGGGCGAATCCATCAGTAGGCGCACCCGGACAGTGAGGCTTCCGCAGCCTTCAGGCTCTTCGGGTACCGGCCGCGATGCCATGGCTCAGCAGTCAGCTCGGGGCGGCAATTGCCAGCCACGGGCGGGCACCGCGACCTTGTTTGTTGGTGCGTGCTCCGTCGGAAAACCGGTATGCTGCACCATTCCCAAGCAGAGCTAGCCTCTAGGCTCCGGCTCATACCCCCGAGACACCCATGATCGCCGCCAAGCAAAACCGCCGACACAGATACTCGCCCCTTCTCGGACTGGCGCTGGTCCTGGGTCTCACACTCACACTTTTGAGCCCGCGAGCGGAAGGCGCCGGCCTCGACGCGGCGCACTTCACCCTCGACAACGGGCTCGAAGTGGTGGTGATCCCCGATCATCGCACGCCGGTCGTCACCCACATGGTCTGGTACAAGGTCGGCTCGGCCGACGAGACGCCCGGCAAGTCTGGCCTCGCTCATTTCCTCGAGCATCTGATGTTCAAGGGGACCAAAAAGAATCCGCTCGGTCGCTATTCGCAGACCGTGGCGACGCTGGGCGGCCAGGAGAACGCCTTCACCACGGCTGATTATACGGTCTTTTACCAGAGGGTGCCGCACGAGCGTTTGAAGACCCTCATGGAATTCGAATCCGACCGCATGACCGGTCTGGTGCTGACCGACCAGGTGGTCAAGCCTGAACTGCAGGTCGTGCTCGAAGAGCAAAACATGCGGGTTGCCAACAATCCCGGCGCCAGGCTCTCCGAGCAGATGGAGGCTGCGCTCTATCTCAATCATCCGTACGGCCGGCCGGTGATCGGCTGGCGGCATGAGATCGAAAAGCTCAACCGAGAGCAGGCGCTGGACTTCTATCGACGCTTCTACACCCCGAACAACGCCATATTGGTGGTGGCGGGCGATGTGACCGCCGACGAGGTCAAGTCTCTTGCAGAGGAGACCTATGGCAAGGTCGAGCGCGTGGTCGAGGTGCCACCGCGTGACCGGCCGAAGGAGCCGGCGCAGGAAGCCGCCCGCACGGTGACCCTTGCCGACCCGCGTGTCGCGCAACCGAGCCTCAGGCGGATCTACCTCGCACCATCTGCAACCACCGCAGCGGCCGGCGAGAGCGAGGCACTGGACGTCTTGGCTTCGATCCTCGGCAGCGGCGAGAACAGCCGGCTTTATCAGCGGCTTGTGGTCGACAAGGACATGGCGGTCAATGCCGGAGCCGGCTATGACGCCATCGCACTCGATTATGCACCGTTTCAGGTTTCGGTGACCCCGAAGCCCGGCATCACTCTGCCGCAGATCGAGGCCGCCATGGATGATGTTCTGGCGCAGGTGATCGAGAACGGCGTTACCGCAAGCGAGCTCGCCCGCGCCAAGAACAGCTTGATCGCCCAGGCGATCTACGCCCAGGACAATCAAACCACAATGGCACGCTGGTTCGGGGCGGCGCTGGCGACCGGCCTGACGGTCGAACAGGTAGAAACCTGGCCGGCACGGGTGCAGCAGGTCACCGCGGACGCGGTGCGGGCGGCGGCGCGCCGCTACCTCGACAAGCGCTCCTCGGTCACCGGATACCTGATCCGGGACGCCGCATCGCCGGAAGGAAAACACACGTGATCAACCGTAACGCATTCGCACGAGCCAACGGGCGCATCGGCGCCGTCCTGCTGGCCGGCTTGCTGCTGGCGGGCGGCGGAGCTCCCGCCGCGGCGACCCAGATCGAGCGGGTGGTGAGCGCAGGTGGGATCGAGGCGTGGGTGGTGCATGAGCGCTCGCCGCTGATCGCGCTCGAATTCGCAATGCCGGGCGGCTCCGACCAGGATCCGCCCGACAAGGCAGGCGTCGCCTACCTGGCAACGAGCGCATGGGATGACGGTGCGGGTGATCTTGACTCCAAGGCATTCCACAGCAAGCTCGAAGACGGATCGATCGAATTGGGCTTCAGCGCCGGGCAGGATCATGTGCGCGGCAGCCTGCGCACGCTTTCGGCCAATCGCGACGAAGCCTTCTCGTACCTGCGGCTTGCCCTGACTGCCCCGCGCTTCGACCCCGATGCGGTGGAACGGGATCGGGACCAGCTGATCGCACGGCTCAAGCGCCAGAGCACGAGCCCCAATGACATTGCGAGCCGCACCTGGTGGGCGACCGCCTTCCCGAATCATCCCTACGGGCGGCCGACCACCGGCACGCCGGACTCGATCGCCCGCATCAGCATCGACGATCTGAAATCTTATACGCACCGCGTGCTCGCGCGGGGCAAGCTCAAGGTGGCGATCGTCGGCGACATCGATACGGCGGATGTCGGCCCCTTGCTCGACCGCACCTTCGGCGATTTGCCCGCCGAGCCGGAGCTCACGCCGGTCGCCGACGTCACCATGCAGGGGCTCGGCCGCCGCATCGTCGTTCCGCTCGATGTGCCGCAGGCCGTGGTGACATTCGGGACCATCGGCATCTCCCGCCGCGACCCCGATTTCATGGCCGCCTATATCGTCAACTATATTCTGGGCGGCGGCGCGTTCTCGTCGCGCCTCTATCAAGAAGTGCGCGAGAAGCGCGGTCTCGCCTACGGGATTTCAGACAGCCTCACCTGGTTCGACCATGCGGCGGTGCTTATCGGCGGCACCGCTACGCGCTCAGCGGTGACCGGCGAGGCGATCGACATCATCCAGAAAGAGGTTCATCGCCTGGCGGAGGCTGGACCGTCCGAAAAGGAGGTCGCGGACGCCAAATCCTACCTCGAGGGCTCCTATGCGCTCGGGCTCGACACTTCCGGTAAGGTCGCGCGCCAGCTGGTGCAGATCCAGCTGGATGGTCTCGGCATCGACTATATCGATCGCCGATCGAGCCTCATCGAGGCCGTGACCCTCGAGGATACCAAGCGGGTCGCCAAGCGCCTGCTCGATGCCGGCCTGCTGGTGACGGTTGCCGGTAAGCCGCAAGGCCTCACCTCGACCGAATAAGCAAATCTATCAATGTCATTGAGCTGGTCTATCGAGCTTGCGCACGCCGCGCGCATCGGCCGCGAAGGCGTCGCGGCCGCGGCCCTCACCGACGCGCTCGCCCGCACCGAAGAAGCGCTCGGCTGGGTGCGCGCGCGCCACACTGACGGTAGCCTGCCGCTGCTGCACCTACCCGCCGAGCGCGGGGATTTGCCCGGCATAACCGCGGCCGCAGCCCGGCTCGCCTCCGGGGCAAGCGATATCGTATTTCTCGGCACCGGCGGGTCGAGCCTCGGCGGCCAGGCACTGGCCCAGCTCGCCGGTTATGCGGTGCCGGGCGTGGGCGCGCTGCGCGGTGGCCCGCGGCTGCATTTCATGGACAACTTCGATCCCGGCAGTTACGCCGCCCTGCTGGAGCACTTGCCGCTCGCACAATCCCGCTTCGTTGCCATCTCCAAATCGGGCGGCACTGGCGAGACCCTGATGCAGACGATCACGGCGCTGGAAGCGCTGAAGGATGCGGGTCTTGCGGCGGAAATCCCCAATCTATTCCTCGGGCTGAGCGAGCCCGCCGATCCGCGCAAGCCGAATGGGCTGCGCGCGCTCTTGGGTGCTCACAAGGTGGCGCTGCTGGAGCATCATCCTGGCGTCGGCGGACGTTTCTCGGTGCTGACCAATGTGGGACTCCTGGCCGCGGCCGTCATGGGGCTCGACATCGCGGCCATTCGCGATGGCGCGGCCACGGCGCTTGCGCGGGTGCTTGACAAGCGCGCTCCTGTCGAAGTGCCGCCCGCGGTTGGTGCTGCGCTTTCCTACGCGCTTGGAGACGGCAAGCCGATCACCGTCATGATGGCCTATGCGGATCGGCTCGAGCGCTTCACCCGTTGGTTCGTGCAGCTGTGGGCCGAGAGCCTCGGCAAAGACCGCAAGGGCACCACGCCGCTGGGAGCGCTGGGCCCGGTCGACCAGCACAGCCAGCTGCAGCTCTTCATTGCCGGCCCGCGCAACAAGCTCTTCACCATCCTGACCGTCGCCGCCGCCGGGCGCGGGCCGCGTATCGGGCCTGAGCTCGCGCGCCTGGCCGGCGAGCCCGATTTCGCCGGCAAGACCATCGGCGACCTGGTCGCAGCGCAGGGCCGCGCCACCGCCGAGACGCTCGCCAACAACGGCTGCCCGGTCCGCACCGTCCATATCGAACGGCTTGATGAAGCAAGCCTCGGCGAGCTTCTGATGCATTATATGCTGGAGACCATCATCACGGCGCGCCTCATGGGGGTCGATCCGTTCGACCAGCCGGCTGTCGAGGAAGGCAAGATATTGGCGAAGCGCTATCTTGCGTCAGCATGATTCGGGTCACCGACCGCATCAACATCGACGAGGGCGAGCTCGAGGAGCGCTTCGTGCGCGCTTCCGGGCCGGGCGGTCAGAACGTCAACAAGCTGTCCAGTGCCGTGCAGCTCCGCTTTGATGCGCGACACTCGCCGTCGCTGCCCGCCGACGTGCGCCTGCGGCTCGAGCGCTTGGCCGGCCGCCGGCTCACCCGCGAAGGCGTGCTCGTCATCATGGCGCAGCGGCATCGCACCCAGGAGCGCAACCGCCAGGATGCGCTCGACCGCCTCATCGAGCTGATCCGCCAGGCGAGCGTGCCGCCGACACCGCGCCGGCCGACCCGGCCGACCGCGGGATCCCGCGAACGGCGCTTGGCCACGAAAAAGAACAGGTCCAGCATCAAGGGCTTGCGGCGTATCAGGCCGGGAAGTGACGACTAAGGCGGTTCCCAATCGAATTGAGCCCGCTACAGCACGGCAAACCCTTCAGGAGCTTCAAATCGAAAGGGGCATTAGCGCGCTTGCTTTCACCCAGCCGGTCACTATTCAGTACACGCACCGGCGCTATTCGCCATTCACGACCGTCGAGTCTCCCGATGCCGGTGCGTCAGCTCTCGGAAGGGATCGTCAACCGCATCGCCGCCGGCGAGGTCGTTGAGCGGCCGGCGAGCGTGGTGAAGGAGCTCGTGGAGAACGCACTCGATGCCGGTGCGCGGCGCATCGAGATCATCACCGAAGGTGGCGGACGACGGCTGATCCTGGTCACCGACGACGGCAGCGGGATGAATGCCGAGGACCTGTCGCTTGCGGTCGAGCGGCACGCGACGTCGAAACTCCCGGATGACGATCTCCTCGACATCCGCACCCTCGGGTTCAGGGGCGAGGCGCTGCCGTCGATCGGCGCCGTCGCCCGTCTCACTATAGTGACGCGGCACGTCAGCGCGCGCGATGCCGGTGATGAAGCGCATGCTTGGGCGATCACGGTTGATGGCGGGCACAAAAGCCCGGTCAAGCCGGCCGCCTTGAGCGCGGGAACGCGCGTCGAGGTACGCGATCTGTTCCACGCAACACCGGCCCGTCTCAAGTTCCTCAAGAGCGACCGCACCGAAGGTGAAGCGATCCGCGAGGTGGTGCGCCGCCTCGCCATGAGCCGGCCGGATGTCGCCTTCACGCTTGCAGGTGAAGATCGCGCCCCCTTGACCTGGGCCGCCGCGCTGCCGGGACCGACCGGGCGCCTGGCGCGGCTTGCCGACGTCCTTGGCCCCGAATTCCGCGCCAACGCCGTGGAAATAAAGGGCGGGCGCGACGGCTTTGGCATCGAGGGTTTTGCGGCGCTGCCGACACTGACCCGGGCCAATGCGCTCGGGCAGTATCTCTTCGTCAACGGACGCAGCGTGCGCGACAAGCTGCTGCTCGGCGTGGTGCGCGGCGCCTATGCGGACTACCTGCCGCGCGACCGCCATCCGATGGTAGCGCTGTTCGTCACGCTCGATCCGCGCGAGGTCGACGTCAACGTCCATCCGGCCAAAGCCGAGGTGCGGTTCCGCGACGCGGCACTGGTGCGTAGCCTGCTCATCGGCACCTTGCGCGAAGCGCTGTCGCGCGAAGGGCAACGCGCCGCGACCACCGGCGGCAGCGCCACGGTCGCGGCCTTTCGGCCCGCTTTGGCATCGCGCGGCGCCGGCTGGGACTGGCGGCGTTCGCCGGCACGGCCGGCCGATCCGCGCGGGATTGCGGCTGCAGCTCCCCGCGGTCTCGCGGAACCGGCACAGACCGCGTTCGATGTGGGGACGCCGGCCGCCGATACCCGCCCGGAAACTGCCGAACCACCGCTCGACCTCATCGACCGGCCGCTCGGCGCCGCCCGTGCCCAGGTGCACGCGACCTATATAGTGACGCAGACCCGCGATGGTCTCATTGTGGTCGACCAGCATGCCGCGCATGAGCGCATTGTCTATGAGCGGCTCAAGGCCGGGATCGGGCGCGACGGCATCGCCCGGCAGATTCTCTTAATTCCTGAAATCGTCGAGCTCGACGAAGCGCAGGTCGACGGGCTCCTGCAGCGTCAGGAGGAGCTCGCCCGCTTGGGACTTCTCATCGAGCCGTTCGGCCCGGGCGCGGTCGCGGTGCGCGAAACGCCGGCGCTCCTCGGTGAGGTCGATGCCAAGGCGCTGGTGCGCGACCTCGCCGAGCACATGGCGGAATGGGAATCGGGTCTGCCGCTCGAGCGCAGTCTCATGCATGTAGCCGCCACCATGGCCTGCCACGGGTCGGTGCGCGCCGGCCGGCGGCTGCGGCCCGAGGAAATGAACGCGCTCTTGCGCGAGATGGAAGCAACGCCCAATTCCGGCCAATGCAACCACGGCCGGCCCACTTACGTCGAGCTCAAGCTCACCGACATCGAACGCCTGTTTGGCCGCAAATGAGTGAGCTTGAGCGATGCACCTTTGCCTCGTGCCGGGCACGGCTTGGCCACGCGGCGCGCGGCTAACCAGACATGTCGATCCGACCGGTAAAGCGCATCATCGAAGCCAAGCCCACTATCGAGGGCGCCGGCGTGAAGCTGCGGCGCGCCTTCGGCTTTGGCGATACCGGCGCCTTCGATCCATTTCTGCTGCTTGATGATTTCCGCAACGACCGGCCCGAAGACTATCGGGCCGGCTTCCCCTGGCATCCGCACCGCGGGATCGAGACAATCACTTATGTGCTGGCCGGAACGGTCGAGCATGGCGACAGCCTGGGCAACCGGGGCCGTCTCACTGCCGGTGACGTCCAGTGGATGACGGCGGGCCGCGGAATCCTGCACCAGGAGATGCCGCAGGGCGATCCCGACGGACGCATGCACGGCTTCCAGCTGTGGGCCAACCTGCCGTCTTCGTTGAAGATGACCGCGCCGCGCTACCAGGATATTGCGGCCGCCGAGGTCCCGGAGGTTACCGATGACGACGGCACCACCGTTCGGATCATCTGCGGTGAATTCTGGGGCAAGCGCGGACCCGTCGATGGGATTGCGGCCGACCCGAGCTATCTGGATGTCTCCGTCCCGGCCGGGCGGCGCAAATCCCTGCCCGTCGAAACCAACCGGCATGCCTTCGCGTATGTGTTCGCCGGGTCTGGAACATTCCGCGACGCTTCAGCGCCTTTCGGCGTGCTGACCGAAAAGGGCGATCGCGACGCTCGCGCTCGCGAACGGACCGGCAACCGTTCTCTTGTTCTGTTCGACAATGGCAACGAGGTCACGGTCGAGGCCGGCCCGGAAGGCCTGCGGTTTCTGCTGGTATCGGGCAAGCCGATCCAGGAACCCGTGGCCTGGTATGGGCCGATCGTCATGAATACGCAGGCCGAGCTGCAGCAGGCCATCTCCGAGCTGCGCGACGGTAGCTTCATCCAGCGCACCTGAAGGCCTGCATGCGTGTAGCTTGGTTCTCCGGCTGCGTGTTGATGAACTGTGAGGGCCGCAGGCGCAATCGGTCGATCTGATTGATGCGGAAGGCGCGCGCATACCACACGCCATCCAAGTAGAAACATCGACCGGGCGATCGATGCTGCGACGAGGCACGGTGATGCGTCCACTGCGGTGAGCCGCACTTGATTGGCGGTGAACCGCTAGCAGCAAAGACGGCGTTCTGCTTCCGTTGACAAAAATGTCGAATCGCTGCGCCGCGGCGGGAGGTGTTGCGCTCCGCCGCAATCGATCAACAAATAAAATCGCACTGCGAACGAACTTACGAATGTCATTTTCGTCTGCGAACGTGTATAGTCGTTTGGTTCCAGCCGGCGACAGCGGCTTGCAGCGCTCGGGTCGCCACTAGACGCTTGTCCACCGATCATATGTTCAGGGATGTGTGTTCAGGGACGTGTGTTCAAGGACATATGATCGGCAGACGGTTTGTCGGGGCGGACGATCGTCGCGAGCAGGTGGTGAGGCGGAGCTTGAAAGTCGCGTAGCGGGCCGGTCGAATTGACCGGGGGTACGGGGCTATAAGTAAATGAGTGAACCGATCATCGATCTCGGGATCGGATTTCTTTTCGCAATCTTGATCGCATTCGGCATCGTCGCGGCCGTCCGCGCGCGCGCCGCCCGCTCTGCCGCCCTTCGGCCGCCTTCCATGCCGCCGCCGGTGATGACCGCCATCGAGGCGGACATGGACCAGGTGCATTCCCAGATCGCGGTCGCGACGCGGCGGCTCGAGATCTGCGTCGAGCAGATGAAATCCAAGGCCACCAATCAGTTGGCCGAGATCGGCAAGACCAGCGAGACGATCGGGCGCCTCAAGGCGGAGCTGGCGGAACGCAATGCGCAGGTGGCTGCCCTGCAGGAGAAGGAGCGCGCGATCGCCAACGATCTGCGCACGACCGAGGCCGAGCTCGCTGCCAGGACGCGCAGCCTTGAAGCGACCGAGCAGGAGCTCGCCGAACGCAAGGCGGAGCTGGCGAGGTTCATCTCCGAATCCGACATCCACCCGGAGCTGGCCAAGGCGGAGGCCCGGCACGCGGCCGAGATCGAAAGCCTCAGGGCCGAGAAAGTGGCTGTCGAGCAGCAGCTGGCGCAGTCGCGGGCGGAATACGCCAAGCTGCAGGACTATCTTGAATCAATGAAGAAGCAGGTCGAGACGACCTGGGCTTCGGAGCGCATGGCCAACGCCGTGTTACGCGAGCGCATCAACGACGTGGCTTCCGAGGTGGTCCGCGTCGCGGTGGCACTCGAAGGGCTGAACTCCCCCATGGATTCGCTGGTCGCCGGCAAGTCGGCGGCCGTGGAGATGCGGGCCGAAGCGGCGATGCCGGCTGATGAGAGGGAAGAGATCACCCTGCCGTCACCGGTCGACAGCGGGAATGGACAGGGCGGGGAGCTCATCCATCGCATCCGCGCGCTGCGCCAGCGTTCCGTGCGGGCGACGCCACCTGGGCAATAGGCATTGCAATGGCAGTCCCCGCTGTTCGGCTTCCAGTCTGTTAACCGGCACAGGACCAGGGCTGCTTCGTCTTGAGGGCGCCCGTAGCGGTAGGTGGCATGTTGATGCAGGTGAGCGCGCGGCGATCGGTGTCCGCGCATGTCATCGTGATCGGCAACGAAAAGGGCGGTACCGGCAAATCGACCCTGGCGATGCACCTTAGCGTCGCCCTGATGAATTTTGGGCAGCGGGTCGCGACCATTGACGTCGACTCGCGGCAAAAGACCTTCACCCATTATGTGGAGAATCGGCGCAACTGGGCCAAGCGTCGCGGCGGCGGCCTCAAGATGCCTACCCACTTCTGCATTTCCTCCGGCTCGACCCGCAAGCTTGATGAGAACGAAGCCATCGAGTTTACCCGCCTCGCCGACGCATTGGCCAACATCGAGCGCGCCTTCGATTTCGTCGTGGTCGACACGCCGGGAACCGACAATCACCTGACCCGGCTGGCGCATTCAATGGCCGACATCCTGGTGACCCCGATCAACGACAGCTATGTGGACTTTGATGTGCTGGGACGGGTCGATCCTACGAGCTTCACGGTCACCGGCGAGAGCCACTACGCCAAGATGGTGCGCGAGGCGCGCCTGCAGCGGCGGCTGGTCGACGGGGCACGGATGGACTGGGTCATCATGCGCAACCGCCTGTCCCTGATCGATTCCGGCAACAAGGAGCGGATCAGGACCGGGCTGCAGGAAATGGCGACCCGCATCGGCTTCCGCGTCGCCGACGGCCTCGCCGAGCGGGTCGTCTACCGGGAATTCTTCCCACGCGGCCTGACCGCACTCGACGACCCGGACGACAAGATGACCGGGACCAATCCCAGTCCTTCGCATGTCGCGGCGCGGCAAGAGGTGATGGGCCTTATGGAGGTTCTCAAGCTTCCACTCGATGAGCGCGGGCAACAGCGGGCGGCCGCGCAAGCGGAATGGATTGCGGCGCAGGGCCAGCCGCTTGAGGTCCACGACGTCATCGCCGAATGAGCATTCCACGGGCTGGCCGTATGCGGGCGACTTCCGACAGCTTTCCGGTGGCGCTGACGCTGACCGCCTTCGTGCTCATGTTCCTCGGGCAGTCAACCTATGAGCAAGTGGCCGAAGCCTGGATCATAGCTGCGCTCGACCCATGGCTCGGCGGTGCCGCCGCCCTGCTGGCGGAGCGGCTCGTTGCCGTCACGTTGACCGCCGGCATCGCTGTGTGCGCAGTCAGCGCCCTTTATTTCCGCGCATTGCGGGAGCTCGGGGCCGCGCAAGCGCCGCGCAATGCGGATAGCGCCACCAAGCCGGATGTGCGGCCGTGTCCGCAACGGGACGTCTGGCTCTACGATGCCATTTGCCGGATTTTCCTTGGACGCTGGGAACATATCGGCCTCAAGCGCGGCAGGCTCGACCTGGATCAGGCAGATCGCGAGGTGCTGCAGGATCTCGTCACCCGGCATATCAGGCAGCTCGCCGCGGAAGGTACGCTGCCGATCTGGGGGCGCAAGCAAAGCTATTGGGCCCTTTGGGAACCGGTGCCGCCCGAGTATTGGCGACACCATCAGGTCGATTTCCAATCATTCCTGGAAGCCGACCCTAAGATGTTGCATGCCCTGCCGTGCAGCGGCAGCGGGACTTCGCCCGCGCTCGGCGAGCTGATGACCAGTAGAGCGTCCGTCGACGCCTTCTGCGAGTCGGTCGAGCTGTAGCGCCTCACTTCTGCGCCGGCTTGAAATATTTGAGGTCCGGCGGCGGCTGGTCCTTCTTGGTCGGCATCAGATAGCCATCGGCGCTCAGGAAGTAGGCCTGGTTCCCGATCTTGACGTGCTCGTTCCCCTCAGCGCAGACGACCTCGCGCCAGGCCGGATGCGCAACCGGCATGCGCCGGTACGACTTGAGCACCGTCCACGGCCGCGTCAGCGCGTGGTCAATGGTGGTGATCTCATCGTGGATGACATCGGCATCGGAGGAGTCCTGGAAGATCCGCTCGCGGATGATGGTCTCGTTGTCCTCATGCAGCGGCAGGCCGGTCGAATCGAACACGCGCGGCCCCTTGAAGTCGCGCGTCTCGACCAGCAGCTGGTCGAAGTGCCCGTCCTGCTTGGTGTCCACCCAACGACCGATGGAATAGCCCGCGAAGGTCGGATCGACATCCGTTGGCCAGTCCCGCCCGTCGGTGAAAATGCGCCGGGAATCGTGGATGTGCCCCATCAGCATGTGGGTGGTCTTCGGGGTGATGATGATTTCCATGGGATCGTAGACGATCATGATCCGGGGCATGCCGGGGGCAAGACACGTATAGGTCGGATCATTGCCCGGACCGCCCGCGGCCTGATCGGCGACGCTCGCCTCGAGGATCGCCTGATATTCCGGCGTCAGCGGCGCTTCCTGGGCAAGCCCCTCAGATTTGGTCGGATCGTAGGACGGCTGCCCTTTGAGTCCTGCGACCGGCACCCGACGCCACTCGCCCTTCCATTGCGGGTATCTCGATTCATCAAACGCGTAGGCGTTGCTGATAGCGATAAGGATCGCCGCCAAGAATCCGAAGCAAGCGACCGCCCCTCGATACGGCATCTGTGTCCTCCGTGGTGGCCCCAAGCCATTAGTGGCTCCAAGCTTGGCGGCTCCAAGCCCTCAAGGACCTCGCCTCGCCGCGGAAGTCCGGCCCGGAACCCCAATCGGTTGCATCCGGAGCGGCGGCATAAGTCCGCTCCGGAGCTTCTTCTTGATCACACGGCTTTCATTGCGGAGCGACGACCAGCATCTCGAACGATCCTGGCTTTGGAATCGGCCGGTTGGCCGGGCCTAGCCCGGCGGCGGTATCGATCGCCGCGGTCATCAGATAGATGCGACCGGAGCTCGGATCGATGGCGCCGGTGCGCGCCAACAGCTGCGTCTGCAGATGTTGGATCGCGGTCACATGCGCCGGGTCAGCCGTGGAGATGACCTCGAGCACACCGTCGCGGCCGCAAGGAATGAAGGCGAGCTGCCGCTTCGCATCATACAGCACTGAATCGGGGCCTTTGCCGATGGGGATCGAAGCCACCTCCTTGCCGTCGACCGCCGACACCACCTTGGCGACGCCGTTCCCGCAGGAAGCGATCAGCAGCTTGGTCGTGTCGCCCGTATAGGCGAGGCCGGATGCATCCTCGCAGCCGGCCATCTTCCATTTCGTGGTCAGCTTCTGCGCCTTCACGTCGATCACCCCGAGGATGCCCGGCTCCTCGATATTGACGAAGACATGACCGGCGCCGTCGGACGCGGGAAATTCGAGCTTGCCCTCCTTGCCGACCTCGATCTGCGCGAGGCTCTTGCCGCCCGCGGGATCGACTTCGGTCACGGTGCCACCATTATGATTGGCAACGAAGACATGCTTGGAGAAGGAGTCATAGGTCGCGCCGTCCGGTCCCTCGCCGCCCGGTACATCGGCGACCACCTTGTCGGTCGCGGTGTCGATGATGCGGATGGTGTTGGCCGGCATGCGCAGCGGCAGGACCCCCAGCGTGGTGCCCTCCACCACGACGACCATATGTCCGTTGCCGGTGTTCTTGAGCTGCGAGACCTTGCCGGTCTTGACGTCGATCACATCGGCTCCGTCGGTCCGCGTCCGGTAAATCAGGCCACGATTAGCGTCCGAGGTGATGTAGTCCCAGCCGCCGTCCGGCAGCTTGATGCGATCGATGACCTTGTAGCCCTCGGCGAGGGCCGGCGTCGCCAATGCGGTCGAGATGGCGAGTGCGGCAAGCACGCGACGCGACGGGACTGCTGACATGACGAAGTTCCTCCCAGCTTTGTTGACCTGAACTTTCCCCGAGCGCTTCACAAAGCAGCTTTGAAGAAATTCCCGCAGCCGCTTGCGCTCGCACAGGCATGACCCGAAATTGACCGCGCGCGGCGGCCGATGCTGACCCTGAATGGAAGCTATGCGCGCGCCAAAAAAGGAAGGCGACGACTGGAGGCGATGCCTGCCGACGGCAGCGCTGCTGCCCGTTGCCGTTTACGGAACCCGGCACATCCCGTCCGAAGGGCAGCTTGAGGCAAAGCATATACCGATCGCGCGCGTATGCGAAGGCCGCAATCGGCTGCGCATCGCGGCGCAAAAAAAGCGGCGGGGCATTGGCCCCACCGCCTGCTCAAGCCTGAGCTCAGGGTATCAAACTACTTCTTGATCCAGCGGCGCAGGTTCTTGGTTTGGGTGTAGCCGCCGTAGATGTTGCCGGCGTCGTCTGCCGCCACACCCTCAAGCGCGCCGAGCTCCTTGGTCTCGGGGATGAAGGCGATGACCTTCTTGTCCTTCACGGTGCCGACCCGGATGCCCTGCTGGAAGCCCGGATTGGTCTCGGCGGTCGACTGCGAGTCGGACACATATATTATGTCGTTCTTGTTGATGTAGACGCTGCTCGGGCGCCCGAACTGCTTCCACTCGTCAAGGAACTGTCCGTCCTGGTCGAAGATCTGGATGCGGTTGTTCACGCGGTCAGCCACGAACAGCCGGCCAGCGGAATCCATGGCCAGCATGTGCGGCGTATCGAACTGACCGGGCGCCGTGCCTTTGGTGCCCCAGGCCTTGATGAACTTGCCGTCGGGAGTGAACTTCACGATGCGCGCATTGGTGTTGCCGCCATGCCCGTCGGCCACGAAGATATCGCCGTTCGGCGCCACCAGGGTGTTGGACGGTGCGTTGAAAAGATCATGGCTGTCATTGGTGCCGGCGACGCCCGGCTTGCCCAGCGTCATCAGCACCTTGCCGTCCGGGCTGAACTTGGTGACGGTGTGGCCCTTGCCGTTCTTGGCCTGGAAGTCGGTCGCCCAGATGTTGTCGTCCTTGTCGACGTAAAGGCCGTGCGGAGCCGCGAACATGCCGGCACCGAAATTCGCCACTACCTTGCCGCTCTGGTCGAACTTGAAGATCGGGTTGAGATTGGAGTCGGCGCAGAAATTCGTCGTCTCGCAGCGATCGAATGCCCACAGGCTCTTGCCGTCACGATCAATTGACAGGCCGAACACCGCACCGAACGTGCGGCCCGGGGGCAGCTTCGCCCAGCCCTCGTCGAGCTTGTAGGGGTTCGGCGCCGAATTCGGATCAGTGGCCTGTGCGTAGATCTTGTCGGCCGACCCGACCAGCGCCGTCAAAGCGGCAAAGCCGAGCACAAAGCTAAAATTACGTGCCATTGACATGCGTCTTCCTCCTCCATGAGCTCCTTTCATGAGCTCGTTTCATGACCTGGTTTGATGACCTTGGTTTGATGCGTATTGACGATTGGGTTCGATAAACCCCGGCTTCTTGGCTAGACCGGTGATCGATCCAGGCTCATATCCGGGCGTGGTGATTGCAGGTTCGGATTCCTTCGACAGGACAGCCACATGCCTGACCGCAATCCGGCGGGTTGGAACGGATCGCTCTGCCGCCACGGTGGCTGCACCCAACATCATAGCACGCTGCGGCATCAAGTCATGGGCCAACGGGCCGGTTTGCGCCCGTCGCGCACCCCCTCGCCTTGCGGGGTAAGCCGGATCAGGCGATCCTGCCCTCTGGGCTGCCCGCCCGGCCGAGGACAATTGCCGTGATGACCGCGAGATTGATGCAACACAGCTGCGTGCTCGTGAGGGCCCTTTCGGTGTTGCTGCCGCTGTCGCTGGCCGCCGCCTTTGCGGCCGCATCCGCATGGGCGCAGAGCTGGCCGGAGCGGCCCGTCACCATGGTGATTCCATTCGCGGCCGGCGGTGCCGTCGACGTGATGGGCCGTATCCTGGCGCCGCGCCTTGGCGAGGTATTGGGCCAGCGTGTCATCATCGAGAATGTGGCCGGGGCGGGCGGCATGAGCGGGGCCTATCGGGTCGCCAAGGCCAATCCCGACGGCTACGAACTCGTGCTCGGCAGCGTCGGCACGCACGCGCACAGCCAATCGCTCTACAAGAAGCCGCTCTACAACGCAGTGACCGACTTTGCGCCGGTGGCGCTCATCGCCGAGCTTCCCCTCGTCCTGGTCGCCCGCAAGGACCTGCCGGCCGACAATCTGCGGGAATTCATTACCTACGCGAAGGCAAACCAGGCCAAGATGCAGTTCGGCTCGGCCGGTGCCGGCTCCGCCGATCACCTCACCTGCCTGCTGCTCAACAGTGCGATTGGGGTGAACATCACGCACGTCCCCTATCGCGGCGGTCAGCCCGCGATGCAGGACCTGATCGGCGGCCGCATAGATTACGTCTGCAACATCATCACTACGGTGCTGCCGCAAGTCCAAGCCGGCCTGATCAAGGCCATCACCATCACCACCAAGCAGCGCTCCCCGCTCCTGCCCGATCTGCCGACCGCGCAAGAGCAGGGTGTTGCGGGCTTCGATGCCTATACGTGGGATGCCCTATTTCTGCCCAACCGCACGCCCGAGCCAATCGTCCGCCGGCTCAACGCGGCGGTTAACGAGACGCTGAACACGCCGATCGTTCAACAACGGCTGAGCGAGATCGGCGCCAATGTGGTCTCGCAGGAGCGACGCACCCCCGAATATCTGGGCAAGTTTGTAGCGAGCGAGATCGCGAAATGGGCGGGACCGATCAAGGCGAGCGGCGTCACCATCGAATGAAGCGGGTCACCGGGAGACAAGAATGGCGGCGAACACCAAGCCTGTAGCGTTATTGATCGCCCTGTGGGTTGCTGTGCTCATGTGGGCGCCCGGCCGTTCGCAAGCGGACGACTATCCGAGCCGGCCGCTAACACTGGTGGTTCCGTTCGCGGCCGGCGGCGGCGTCGACGTGAGCGCGCGCATCCAGGCCGAGCGCATGGGGGCGCTGCTCGGGCAGACAATCGTAATCGAGAATATCGGGGCCGCCGGCGGCATGGCGGGCGGCGCCCGTGTCGCCAAGGCGGCGCCCGACGGCTACACGTTCGAGATCGGCAATGTAGGCACGCACGCCTACAATCAGACGCTCTACAAGAAGCCGCTTTATAATGCGGTGACGGACTTCACTCCGGTCGGGCTCGCAACCGAATCGCCGCGCATCCTGGTGGTCCGCAAGGATCTACCGGTCAATAATCTGCAGGAGCTGATCGCTTATATCAAAGCCCACCAGAAGGACATGCAGTTCGGCTCAGCCGGCGTCGGCTCGGCCACGCACCTTCCCTGCGTGTTGTTCAACCTCGCCATCGGGGCCAATGTCACGCACGTGCCCTATCGGGGCGAGGCACCTGCGATGCAGGACGTGATCGGCGGACGCGTCGATTATATGTGCGCCACCATACAAACAGGCGCCGCACAAGCCGGCCAAGGCAGCGTCAAGCCAATCGCCATCATGGGGCCGAACCGGGTGCCGATCGCCCCCAATGTGCCAACGGCGGCCGAGCAGGGCCTCAAGGGCGTCGAGTCGAGCGCCTGGAACGCGTTCTTCCTGCCTAAGGGCGCGCCCGACGCGATCGTGCGCAAGCTCAACAAAGCGATGAGCGATGCGCTCGACGATCCTGCGGTGCACAATCGCCTATCCGAGCTCGGGCTCGAAATCGTGCCGCCGGAACGGCGCACGCCCGAATATCTCGCCAAGTTCGTGCCGGAGGAGATCGCCCGCTGGGCAAAGCCGATCCGTGCGGCCGGCATCAGCGGAGATTGATGGCCAAATCGCGCCCACGCTCGAAGGGACGAAATGCAGGCTCGGCTTGTGCGCGCGCAGTGCGTGGAAGCGCGCGTGAACGCGCCTTATGCGGCGCCAAGCCGCGATCGCTCCAAGCCGAACCGTTGGTTAACGGAGCGTTTTGCAAGCGGCGGCCGATCCTGGCTTCATCCTCCCGAAAGAATTGAGTGGCAACTTCATCACCATGGCTGCTGAGCGTTCAATGCTGTCCGTCAGCGGCACGCGATCGTCACCGAAGCCGGATTGCCAAGCGGACCATGGTGATGTCACTAGCCCTCCTTCGCCTGGGTCGCCGCCGTTCAATCAAGACGGAAGGCCCTTTGGTCACCGTCCAGGCGCCCCCGCTCGAGCCCGAGCCAGGGACCGGTGCTCGGCTCGCGGTCATTCGGGAGACCATCGATCTTCTCGAGGCCGACCTCGGCACCATGTTCCGGGGCGTGCAAGCTTCGACCAAAGCGGTGCACGACGGAATCGGGTCATCGGCCGCAGCCCTCGATGCCATCCGGCGGCGCAGCGAAGCGCTTGCGCAGCAGTCCGGCGAGGCCAAGCGGGACGCCACTCAGCTCGCAGCGGCGACGGAGGAATTGGCCTCGTCCTCCACCGAGATCAACCGCCAGGTAAACAATGCCAGCTCGGTCACCGCCGAGGTTCGTCAGGTCGCGAGCGCGGCCGGGCGAAGTCTCGACGGTCTGAAATTATCATCGGCTGAAATCGGTAACGTCGTCAGCCTCATTGCGGCCATTGCCAAGCAAACCAACCTTTTGGCGCTCAATGCCAAGATCGAGGCGGCGCGCGCGGGCAGCGCCGGACGCGGCTTTGCGGTGGTCGCGGACGAAGTCAAGGCACTGTCAGTCCAGACCCAAAAGGCCACCGACGAGATCGCCCTCAAGATTGACCAACTACGGCGCGACGCGGCCGAGTCGATTGCCGCCGTGAAGCGGATCGCCGAGATGACAGAGGCGGTCCAGCCACTGTTCGAGGCCGTTGCCGCGGCCGTGATCGAGCAGACATCCACCACGAGCGAGCTTGCGCGGAGCGCCTCGGTATCCTCGCAGTTCATAGCCACCGTCGCCGATGGCGCTAGCGAGATCGAAAGAGCCGCGGCCCATGCGAGCGGTCAAAGCGACGCCGTCGACCACGCGAGCAAGACCACCGTCAAGCTTGCCTCAGAGCTCAGGACTCGATTCACCATCTTCCTGCGCCAGACGGAAATTGGGGACCGGCGCCGCCACGATCGGCTGCCGTGCGATCTCGCGGTGACACTGAGATATCCGGGAGGCACCTTGAGCGGGCGGATGGCCGATCTCTCAGAGGGCGGCATGCTGGTGCGCGCGAATTCCCCCGAAGCACTGGTCGTGGGTGATGCCCTGGACGGAACAATTGCCGGCCTCGGCAGCGTGCGCGTTCGGCTGGTCAACCGATCGGTTCACGGGCTGCATCTTGAATTCACTGATTTGCAGACGGCAACGCGAGCCGCGCTCGAGCACAAGCTCGCCGCCATCCGTGAGGAAAATGGCGACGCGATCCGGTGTGCCATCGCGGCTGCCGGACAAATCTCAGCTGCCTTCGAGGCCGCCGTATCAAAGGAACGCATCACCCTCGACGCATTGTTCGACAGCAACTACGTCCCGGTCAGCGGCACCAATCCGGTTCAGTACCGCACCCGCTTCCTCGACTTGTGCGAAGAGGTCTTGCCGCCAATCCAGAAGTCGGTGCGGGACAGCAACGCTAACGTGACGGTGTGTGCGGCGATCGATCGCAACGGCTATCTTCCCGTCCACCGGCCCAGCCAATCAAAGCCACAGCGGCCTGGCGATATCGCCTGGAACGAGGCCAATTCGCGCAATCGACGCATCTACGACGATCCCGCCAGGCTGGCAGCGGCGCGCAACACCCGTCCCTATCTGATCCAGGAATACTTCATTGAGCATTCGACCACCATGGTTCGGTCGATCTCGGCGCCGATTCGCGTATTCGGTAAGCACTGGGGCGCAATGCGCATCAACTACAAGGTTTGAGCCGCCATCGGCGTCGGCTGAGCAAGGCCACTAAAAGCATGTCTCGATCGAAAGGATTCACCTCGGTGGTCACCCGCGGGCATAGCCCGTCGAAGACGGGCGTAAACGCCCTTATGACCCGCGGGTCCATCGTTTTCGCAAGACGATGAATTGCCGGGTCGAGCCAGGTCAAGCCCGGCAATGACGTCGGAGTGAATCAGTTGAAACGAGATCCGCATTTAGCTCATCTCTGCAGCGAATCCCGCAGCCGTACCAGATAGTCCAAGGTCGGCGGCGCGGTGCGGGCGAGATTGCCGGCGATCCGGGAGAGCTCCGGCCCCGATACTTCGATGACCTGCGGGAATACGGTCTTGGCGCGCTCGATGAACTCGGGGTCGTTGACGGTCTCATGGAACGCTTGCCGGTAGGTGGAGATGACCGGCTCCGGCGTGCTGGGAACGAGCGCGAGCCAGTCGCCCACCTTGATCAGATCGGTCCAATAGGCGACCGCGTCGCGCGCGAGAGGATCGGTCACCTTGTTCTTGATCAGATCGGTGAACATTGGCGCATCACCGAACTCCGCGCGCGGCACGAGTGATCCGGTCACCTGCGTGCCGGTCTGAAAATACGTCACGAAATTGCCGCTGGCAGTCGCGATCCGGATCTGCTCGAGGTCCGATGTGGTCGTCATGTCGATCTCGCCGCGCGCCAGCGCCAGCCGCAGGTCATTGGTTCCCGGATAGCCGAACACCCATTTGACGTTCCAATGCAAGATCTCGGCTCCGAGCACTACCGCCCACATTGTTGTGCGCAGATTGTTGGATGCCCCCATGATCACCGGCGCAGCAGTCCGATCATAGAGCCGGGGAAGCGCGGACTTGTTCATCAGGAGCGCCGAGCCTGTGGCCGCGATCCCGCCCACATAGATCAGCTTGGCAGGATCGTAGATAGCGCGCGCATTGCGATAATAGAGCGGATCGAAATTGCCGCCCGCGCCTGTCACCAGCGTGAGCCCATCCGGCTTGGTCTGCGCAACAACGGTGTTGAGCGCGACCACGCCTTCCGCACCCGGCATATTGCGCACGATCACGGCGGGTCTGCCGGGCAACCGTTTCCCCATCCCGTCCGCCACCGCCCGGCTGATCACGTCGGGACTGCCGCCCGGGGTGAAGCCGACCACGATTGTAATGGTCTTGTCCTTGAACGAGACCGCGTCGTCCGCACGCGTCATTCCGATCAAGGCGCAAGCCGCAATGCCGGCCACAATAGCGAGCCGGCCGGTCACAATGGGAAACATTCGACCCAAGCGAAGCATGCTCTACGTCAGCGCATAGGTCTCGTCCGCGGCCGCGATGGGAGCTTCCGGCAGCCCGAGCTCGCGGCGCACGATGTTTGCGCCCTTCACGATGGCCACCATCTTATAGAACGCATGCGTGCGGGTCATGCCTTGCCGACCGAAACCGCAGTCGGAGCTCAGCACAAGCCGCTCCGGCTCGATATGCCTCAAGGCCTTGCGGATGAGCGCCGCGACCTCCTCTGCAGTCTCGACCTGTAGGCTGCGGTGCCGCACCACCCCGATGCAGATCTTCTTGTCCTTGCTGATTGCGGCGCCGATTTCGGCAATCTCCTCGGCCCCGTTGTCGGCGGTCTCGAAGGTGAGAACATCGACATCGAGCTGATCCATATAGGGCAGCACCGCCTTGAGGCTCGGCACCTGGGCGAGCCGCTGCGCGAACGGATTACCCCAGCAGGTGTGACACCAGACCTCGGTCTTGCCCCGCAGGCCCTGCACCTCCATGTTCAATGCTTCGACGTAATCTTCCGGCCTGAGCTCGCGCTTGGTCCCGGTGGCGTTGTGCAGGCAGGGCTCCTCGACCTGGATCACCGGGCACCCGGCATCGGCCAAGCGGTGGTACTCCTCATTGAGCGCACGCGAGAACGCCCGAATGGATTCGTTGCGATCCTTGTGGAAGCGGTTGGGCACTTGCTGGTCGAGATGTTGGGCGCTGCAAGTTCCCATCTTGACCGGCTTTGAGGTGAGGCGCTGAGCGGTCTTCCAGACCGCGTCGTAATGCAGCCTACCTGCGGCGAGCGGCCCCACTACCAGCGGGCTCATGCGGATCGACTCGTTCAGGATATCGCCCGGCATATCGACCCGTCGCTGTGTCCCGCCCCGGTCCATGCGCACGATCTCGCGCGGATCGCGCTGCTCAAGCCCCTGCATCCGGTCCAGGATATAGGTCGACCAGGAGCGGCCGCCGATATCGACATCGAAGCGCATCTCGCCGTCGCTCAGGATATCGAGCCCCGCGCGGGTCTGGTCGGCGATCAGCGCCGCCACCGCATCCCCGTACTGCTCGCGATAGACCGGATCGCGCGCGAAGGTCGCCAGAAACGACCGCCCAGACAGGTTGCTGACGAACCAGGACGGACGCGGCAGCGACCCGGTGATGGTTGTTGCGAGCGCCCTGCCTGCGGTTGCTTTGTACATCGGCTTCCCCCACTTGCTGATGATCCGCGTCATCGGCTTGCTGACGATGCTGCTGCCGCCACGTCCGCAGTATCCCCGATAGGCGGCGATATGCTCGTCATCGAAACTGCGGGCTACAATGATCAGACGCATCACCTCCGGCTGGCCAGCTTTTGATGCCGCGCTTGCCGCAGCGCATGTGCCGCATGACGGCCATGTCTATGTCTATGCGGGTGTCGAGCGCGGCTTCCAGTGCAACTGCACTCTGTGCCGCCGCGCGATCACTCGTACCAAGCACGACACAACTCACGAGCAGCGAGAAGCCGGTAACGAGAATCCGAATGGCGCCCCAGCGTGCTCTGGCCATTGTCCTTCCCTTTTTTTGCTCTGACGGTTCAGTCAGGCTACCGAGAGGGCGAGTAGGTGTCCAGGGACAGCTTCGATCGAGACAGCTTCGATCGGCCGACATCAAGTTGGAGTGGAGTGAAGGAATCCGAGAATGTCCAATGTCAAGGGTCCGATCATATCATTCGCGGACCTGCCATCCATGGACGCCTATCTGTCTGCACACGCGGGGAGCCAGAGCGGCTTTTGGCTTAAGCTCGCTAAAGCTGGCGCGCCGGAAGCAACCATCACCAAGGCACAGGCGATCGAAGCCGCTTTATGTCACGGATGGATCGACGGTCAGCTTGGGAAGTTCGATGAGCATTATTTTCTGGTGCGAATGACGCCGCGGCGAAGCGCGAGCCGATGGTCCGCAAACAATCGGGATACGGCGGAGCGTCTTATTCGCGAAGGGCGCATGAAACCTGCCGGATTGAGCGAGGTCCAGAAGGCCAAGGCTGATGGTCGCTGGAGCGCGGCGTATCAATCCCAGGGCAAAGCCGAACCTCCGTCCGACTTCCTGGCTGCGCTGGCTGCTAATGCGGCGGCAGAGCGGGCGTTTGCGAGGCTCGACCGTGCCAACAGGTACGCCTTCATCTATCGCGTGAACGATGCCAAGCGCCCCGAAACGCGGCAAAAGCGAATTCGCGAGTTTGTAAGAATGCTCGCCCGAGGCAAAACCATTCATCCAACCAAACGCAAGCGAGTTCCAAGGGCCTGAAGGAGCTTACCCGCTTTCAGGTGACCGGAGATGGTTCCTCCGCGTCAGCAGTATGACAGCAATGGCGAGCAAATTTATGACGAGTACGACCGCAAGATAGGGCTTCGCAGCGTTTAGAGCCGCTTGTTTCCCGGCGCTCCAACAATCCGCAGCGGTTAAGCCCGGTTTATCACAGAACAGAGTAGCGGTCATACTGTTCACTATTCCAAACAAAGTAAGAACGACCAATGCAATAAGATCAAGGGCAATCAACAGCCCGATCGCAAGGCTTCTCCAGAATGATCGCTTGACTGGCGCTGTGTGGCTAGTCACGGCGCCACCCGGACAGGCTCGAGGCTTGCCCAATGAGCTCGAAATTCGGCATGCTTAAGCGCGGGGCGCTGTAAAGCTAACTTCCTGAAAGCCGAGTAGGCCACGACGCAAGAATTGAGCGAAGACAAAAAAGGCATGATTGCGTGGCTTGTAAAGCAGGGACCAGACGTACTTTACGCTCGAAGCTTACGAACAAGCGGAGAAGGAGATTGGTTCAGAGAACTTACCGTGGCGACTCCCTGATGCCTTCCGTCACCCAATCAAGGGCATAGACTTGCGGACTAGGGAAATGGAGGCGAGATATCTTACACCAGCGCTTTTGCGTCATTCTGCGAAAGGCTCAAGCTGAGCAAATGACGTTCGGCTCGCCGTGCCCCGTGTTGGAAGAGGTAGGGATATGGGCAGACTACTCGTAAGCGCAGTGACACTTGCCCTGACAGCCGGTACAGCGTTTGGACAGACGCAGCCCAGCGTACTCGGGCGGTGGATTCCACGAGGCGTGTCCAGCCGCAGAACCCCATTGCTCCTTGTTACCCATCGGAAATCGGACCTTGCTCCTCAGCGGGCCAGCCGACAGGCATTTCGGTCCCCACAACGCCGTACCCCGAGGGGCCGGCGCCAACCATCTTTACGCTGGATCAGGCAACGGCGCGGATTCAGGCGGCGGGTTACACAAGGGTCACCGGATTACGGAAAGACCAGCGTGGAAATTGGCATGGAAAAGCCGTCAAAGACGAGCGAACCGTCCCGGTAACTCTCTATTTCAATGGCAACGTCAATAACGTGGGGGTTATGACCAACGGGGGCAGTTCGCAATTCTATGATCACGCCTTCACGGTGGATCAGGCCAGATCGCAAATTGAGGCCCGCGGATATTCGGCCGTCGCACAGTTGAAAAAAGACAATCGTGGAAACTGGCACGGCAAGGCTTTCAAGGACGGCTACTCAGTTGACATAACGCTCAACTTCAACGGCTCGATTGAGACCAAAAAACAAGGCCGGGGCTCTCGCCACCACGGTCCTTCGCCTGGCTGAAAGGGCCTCGTAAGCAAGCGCCAAAGGGTAGGCATCCGGCCCCTTGTATACACGTTAAAGTCGTGTAGCATCTTGTTGTAGCTGCCAGCGGGGCGTGCCGAAGCCCCAGGGGCAAAACGGGCAGCAATCGTGCCGTCGGCAGGCGATCCTCACATCAAAAATCGAACCGAAGTGGGCTCGTGGGAGGGCGCATGCAGCACGCAGTTGGCACGACCAGGTTCACACGCAGAGCATTCGTTTGTGGATGCTGCGCAGCCCTCACCGGGGTGAAGATCGTCCCGTCGTTCGCCGCACTTGGCGATGATGCCGAATCAGCGCCATTGGCCCGTGACGAAGGGCACCATCACGTGGTGCTTCAGAACGATCTCGTTCGGATAATGAGGGTTCTCATTCCGCCGAGCCAGGCGACGGGATGGCACGAGCACAATTTCGACTACATCGTCGTTGCTGTGAACGGAACAAAGATCCATGTCGACGTGAAAGGCGATCCCAAGGCGGTAGAAGGCGTGATGGAAACCAGCTCGGTCGGCTACGTAAACTACGCCGGCAAGCACTTCGTCCATCGGGTGGGGAACACCAGCGACACCGTCAATCATCAGCTCGCCTTCGAGATTCTCCTTCCCTCACCCGGATCTTTCACGCCAAGCGACCGCTCCTCGGCTTCCCAATACAAGATGGAGAGGGACAACGACCGTGTTCGAGTCTGGCGCCTGAAGCTGGCGCCGGGTGAAGTCGCCGAGTTGATCAACCAGAAGGGACCAGCGGTCCGGGTGATCCTGTCGGGTGAGCGACTGCTGGAGACTGACTCCAACGGCCAGGTGAGAGAGATCAGCGCGCGAAGCGGTGATTTTGCCTGGCTCCCGGGCTCCTCTTCACGGGCGGTGACCAACGCCGGCCTTGTGCCACTTGAGCTGGTCGAGGTGGAGCTGAAGTAGCCGAGCCCGGCCTCGAAGGTCCGTTTGATGAGCACCCACAGCAGGAGGAAGCCGATGATCCGATCGACCGGGCTGGTGCTGCTCTTGTCAGCAGTCGTAGTCCCTGCGCTCGCCCAGCAGCAGCACGTCTCGTACAAGACCTCGTCGGAGAACGCCAAGTATGTCCAGCAGCTCAACGTCGAGGTCGGAGACGTGCCCAATCACATCGTTCGTGCCTTCGACCTTCATCGCACGCATCCGGATGGACCGGTGATCAACGGATCCAAGCTGGTGGAGGAGTCGGTCCGCGGCATGACGGAGCTCAGCGGAGGGAGCGGTTCTTCCACCGTGTACGGGATCTATACCTTGGCTAATGGCGACAAGTTCTTCGCCAGGATCCTGCAGGTCAACCAGAACGCCGACGGAAAGGTCACCGCCACCGGCATCGGACCGATCACCGGCGGCACGGGGAAGCTGGCAGACATGCACGGCGTCGTCAGCTTCGTCGTGAACTTCGACGTCAAGTCGGGCTTCAACGAAGGCAAGACCGACATCGACTACATTTTGGGCAAATAGCACCTCGCATCTCCGCCGATCCGTCCACAGAGATCAGAGTTTCAGGGGAGAATTAGATGATTGGAAGCGACGCCGTTGAGCTCGTAACAATCGCCTCGTTTGGCCTTTCCTTGTTGTGTTGGGGCTTTGGCTCAGCAGAAGCAGTACGTTTCCTGCAAAATCGCCGCCGAGAACAGCAAGTAGAGAAGCCGGCGTTGGCAAGGAGCTCTGCTTTCTAGGTATAGATCGGCTTTTGATGCCTACCAGCGGGATCAGCCGCCACCGAATTTGAGGTACTTCAAGCATCCCTAGAACCGCTTGCGAGTAAGGTTTGATGCAGCCACGAAGCAGGGGGAAACGACGGATGAAAGCGTTGGTGAAATTCTGCCTATTCGGAATGCTAAGCTTGGCGGTGTCGTCAGGTTCCGCTCTGGCGCAGTCCGCCGCGAGCGCTGAGGCAAGGCTTAAAGAGCTGAACATCGCCTTGCCTGCCGTCCCGCCACCGGTGGCCAACTACGTCGATTCCGTGCGGGTGGGCAACTTGCTGTTCCTCGCTGGGAATACTGCGCCTCCTGATTGGAAATATAAGGGCAAAGTGGGCAAGGACCTTACGGTGGAGCAAGGCTATGAGACTGCCCGCCAAGTCGGGCTGATCATGTTGGCTAAAGTGCGAGCCGCAGCCGGCAGCTTGGATCACGTGAGACGGGTCGTGAAGGTTTTGGGAATGGTGAACTCGGCCGACGGCTTCGGTGACCAGCCCAAAGTGATGAATGGATTCTCCGAATTTCCACGCGGCAACGAAATGCCGCGAGTGCCATAACCGACATTCAGGCAAGCCTGAAGGCATGTTTTGAACGGGCAGTTCGGCGCTGTCGCGCCCTACTCGACTAATTGCGAAATCGCAATTCCCTCAGACTACCCGGTTGCGTCGAATTGGCGGTATACTCGCAGGTCTCCGGCCGAGGCCGCGCGTCTACTGGAGGATCGTCCAGTGCTGACGACAGATCAACTTCGGACGTGTCGGAACGTACAAGCGATACTGAGCTGCGCGCTCGATCGGAGCATGGAGGTAAGCAAGTCACATTTTGGCAACGTTCAACTCATGAATTGGAAATCGGGATTTCTTGAATTGGACGAGCAACGGGGGTTTCAAGCAGAATTTCTGAACTTTTTTGCACGGGTGAAGCTACAAGATGGCACGGCATGCGCGCGAGCGCTCCACAGCCGCGATGCGATCATTGCTGAAGACGTCATGGTCGATCCGCATTTCGCGCGTTGCCGCGGCATATTAGAACGCGCGGGCGTTCGAGCCGTGCAGTCCACCCCGCTTATTTCCAGCAGTGGCGCGCTCGTTGGCATTTTATCCACGCATTTTGCGACGCCATCCAGGCCGACCGATCAACAAATGCTGGCGATAAGGAACGCCTCGCAGCTAGTGGCAAACGCGATCATTGATGTCCGAATGCGCGCCGCTAGCGACCGCATTGAGAGCTCGATGCGTTTGATGGGCGAATCCCAACAGGTACTCGCGACAGCGGAGAAGATACTATCCCGCACATGCTAGGGCGGTTCCCGATCGAATTGATCCACTTCAGCGTCATTGCCGGGCTTGACCTGGCTTGACCCGGCAATCCATCTTCTTGCGAAAAAGATGGACCCGCCCGTCATAAGGCCGTTTACGCCCGTCTTCGACGGGCTGTGCCCGCGGGTGACGACTGGAGTGTGTCTTTTAGATCGGAACATGCGCTAGCTCGGCAGGCGCCAACAATGCGACCATCAATTCCGAGCTTGTGTGGTTGACGCAGCAGCGCTCGGCTGAAGGGACTGCCCGCTGTTGTGTCGTCTATGCGGCCGATCGGGGATCGGGCGACGGCGCAGCGCCTACGCTACAGGCCAAGTTTCTCTACATGGAAACTTCCTGGCAACCCGCGTCACGTCACTGACGTGATGGATGATCAGCTTCACTTCGCCATTGTCGTCAAGGATCGGCGAGTTGATGGGGGACCAGTGACGTTCGTGAAAGACTCCAGACCTGTCCCGAACATCGTACCGCTGCCAGCGCATTGCGTCGGTGTGCTTCATTGCCAGTACAATCTTGAGCGAAGTTGTCAGGTTGCGGACACCGTTGGCCTCGGGATCACCCGGATTGTCGGGAAAGGCCTTGAACATGTTGCGCCCCCCAATGAGGTCTGGGTCCGTCAACGTCAGTTCGCAATAGGCGCGATTGGCATCAATGATGGTGAAATCGGGGGTCATTACCAGGTATGCGTGAGGGAGGCAGTGAAGTACGCTTAGATGATCTTGCATAGTTCACTCCTAGAGGTGTGTGCCCATGCCGAACCTGGATAACAGCGTTTCGGACCGTCAGATGGAGGCACGCTGGCTCAGCATTATATGGCTGCAACGGCATTTTGGCAGCGCGAGCACAACCGGAGGCCCATACGTTCAGTCTGGCATAATCTCACGCTGCAAAAGTTAGCCGGCCGATATCTGCCGTCTGCGTCGGCCTGCCGCCACGAGGAAGAAGCGCACGGGAGGAGACATTGTTGTTGACCCTTCGCGGGTGCGGCAACGTCGTATAGAGTTACCCCCTGCACGGTCATCCGCGCGCTGGGGGCTACCCATGAAACGTCGAGCTTTCTTGCATCTCGCCGCAGGCGCCGCCGCACTGCCAGCCATCTCGCGCGGTGCGCTGGCTCTCGATTATCCGACGCGGCCGGTACGCTGGATCGTCGGTTATCCGCCTGGCAGCGGAGCCGACACCTTCGCGCGCTTGATTGGTCAACCGCTGTCAGAGCGGCTCGGCCAGCCAGTCGTCATCGAGAACCGGCCGGGCGCGGGCACCAATATTGGCACCGAGGCGGTCGTACATGCGGCGCCCGACGGCTACACGCTGCTCCTGGTCAGTCCGCCGAATGCCGTCAACGCGACGCTCTACCTGGACCTCAAATTCAATTTTTTACGCGATATTGTCCCGGTGGCGAGCTTCGCCCAGGTGCCTAATGTCATGGTGGTGGATCCTTCGTTTCCGGCCAAGACGCTTCCCGAGTTCATCGCTTATGCCAAGGCCAATCCGGGCAAGGTCGACATGGCCTCGTCCGGCACCGGGTCCGCGTCGCATCTGTCCGGCGAACTATTCAAATCCATGGCCGGCATTAACATGCTTCACGTCCCGTATCGCGGCTCCCCGGCGATACTTCCCGACCTCTTCAGCGGTCGTGTGCAGGTGACCTTCAATATCATGTCCGCCTTCGTCGGATACATCAGAGCCGGCAAGCTGCGCGCGCTGGGGGTCACCACTGCGGCGCGCTCGGAGGCATTGCCGGACGTTCCGGCCGTCGGCGAATTCGTGCCCGGATACGAAATGAGCAATTGGGAGGGCGTCGGCGCGCCCAAGAACACGCCGGCTGAAATCGTCGACAAGCTCAACAACGAGATCAACGCGGTCATTTCCGATTCGAACATGAAGGCGCGGTTTGCCGACCTGGGCGCCACCGCCCTCATCGGCTCCCCTGCGGAATTCGGCAAGCTCATTGCGAACGAAACCGAGAAGTGGGGCAAGGTGATCAGGGCCGCCGACATCAAGCCGGAATGATGCCCTGACATGCGGGTGGCCGATCAGCAAGGCGGCAGGCATCAAGTTGGAGTGATGCACCCGCATGAGCCGACGGCCGGTCTAGTCCCGATAGCCGCCGGATCGTCAGGCCTGTAGCGATGCGCAACGAGCCAAGAGATGCCCTTCGCATGCGCGGTTAGGTAGTATAATTTGTAGCTTGGCGCCGGATCATAGGGGAATACTTATGAAAAGGTTTTCGACCGTGATGCTTGTTATGGCTACTCTAACGACAATCGCCACCGTGGCTCACGGCCAGCAGGCGCTCACGAAAGACCAGATAATTGGAACCTTCAAGTTGTTATCGTTCTACGATGAGAGCGTTGCGACCGGCAAGAGAACGAACGTGTTCGGCGAGAATCCGCGTGGGTACTTGATCTTGACGCGCGACGAGCGGATTGCCTTGATCCACGTCGCCGCATCACGGGAGGGGCCGAAAAGCCTGCCGCCCACGGACACGGAAGCGGCCGGGCTTTTCAAGAGCATGCTGGCGTACATCGGCAAGTATGAGATCGATCCGACGCCTCCCACAGCAGCCGGAACGAAGATTATCCTTCGGGCAGAGATTGCGTCGAATCCTTTGATCGAAGGGAGAGACCGAGGATTCTTTTTGAGAGTGGATGGGGACAAACTTATCTTCAAGACAAACCCGCCAGCACCTAGCCCCCTCACGGGCGAGGTCAGCACTCGGAACGCTATCTCGGAACGGGTGCAGTGAGGGGTTAGATTTCCCGATGTCCTCGCGGCAACCAAGCTCAGGGCGTATGGGTGCCTGCTTTCGCAGGCACGACTCCGGAGAAAATATCTATGCGTCGGCCCGCAGGAAAATCAGCTCCGTGTCGTCATAGCTCCGGCGCTCGAGCTGCGTGAAGCCGGCGGGCGGCGTGAAGTCGGCTTCGACAGATTCCTCGACCACCACCAGCGCGTCCGGCAACAGCCAGCCGCCTTTTAGCGCAGAGGCAAGCGCGCGCGCGGCGAGGCCCTGCCCATACGGAGGATCCAGAAACGCGAGGCTGAATGGTTCGAGCGGATGGACGTCGCCGAGCGCAGTGGCATCACGACGGAAGATGCGCGCCGTCCCGCCGAGCCCGAGCGCGGTGACGTTGTCGCGCAGCAAGGCCCGCGCCTCTGCGGCCGCATCGATCAACAGCGCAAAGGCGGCGCCGCGCGACAACGCCTCCAAGCCGAGCGCCCCGGTGCCGGCGAACAGGTCGAGCACGCGTGCGCCGGTGACCGGATCCCCGTAGGCATGGATGAGAATGTTGAACAGGCTTTCGCGCAAACGGTCGGCGGTCGGCCGGATCGCACTCGACCGCGGAGCAACGAGCCCACGCCCGCGCAAGCGTCCGCCGACGATCCGCATCAGAGCATGATCCCGAAAAAGCCTGCCCCCGACGTGATCGGGGGTGGACACCGGTTTTCGGAAAAGATCATGCTCCACCAATTTAATGCTCTCGCGGATGCGGGCGGTGCGATCCGCGCCGGCGATCACGCCGCGCCAGCTCCGGCTCGCCGAGCCGCTCGGCGTCGCGCCAGCGCTTGCGCTTGGTGGCAGGTTTGGTCGAGCCTTCGGAGAGCCCGTCGTCCGGTCGTCCCCGCGAAAGCGGGGACCCAGTGCGTTTCGCAAAATGCTCTTGGTACTCGCGTTTGCCAGCATTTTTCGAAGGGGCTGGATTCCCAGCATGGCCCGTCGGAGACTGGCGTAAACGCCCTGATGCGCGGGAATGACCGGAAGCAGCAGCTTTCCTCGCAGCGCGCGGCGGCCCTCGTTCAAGCAGCGCGTCTTCGGAGGAGGCAAGCAGCGGAGCGGAGAAATCAGCGCCTGAGAGCGCGGCAACGCGCTCGCCCAGCTGATCGCGCAGCACCCGGGTCTTGACCTCCTCGACGGCGCCTTCAGGCAGGTCGCCGAGCTGAAAGGGCCCGAAGGAAATGCGGATCAGCCGGTTGACCGCCAGCCCGAGATGGCCGAGCACGTTCTTGACCTCGCGGTTCTTGCCTTCGCGCATTGCAAAGGTGAGCCACACATTGCTGCCCTGCTCGCGCTCGAGTCTGGCCTCGATCGCCCCATAGCGAACGCGGTCGATGGTGATTCCATCGCGCAGGTGCTCGAGCGCTTCCTGGCTTACACGGCCGTGCGCGCGCACCCGGTAGCGCCGCAGCCAGCCGGTCGCCGGCAGCTCGAGCGTGCGGGCGAGCCCGCCGTCGTTGGTCAGGAGGAGCAGTCCCTCGGTGTTGATATCGAGCCGTCCGACGCTGATGAGGCGCGGCAGACCCTTGGGCAGGGCAGCAAAAATGGTCGGCCGGCCGCGCGCATCGGCGTGGCTGGTCAAAAGTCCGCGCGGCTTGTGGTAGAGAAAAAGCCGCGTGCGCTCGCGGGCCTTGAGCGGCTCGCCATCGACCGTGATGCGATCCTCACGCGAAACGTCGAGAGCCGGTGACGCGATAGGCTTGCCGTTGACCGCAACCCGCCCGGCCGCGATCCAGGCTTCCGCTTCCCGGCGCGAGCACAGCCCGGCACGCGCCATCACCTTGGCGATACGTTCGCCCTGCTTGCCGCCCCTGCTTTGCCTTCGACCTTCGCCCGCCATGGCTTCCTCGGTGCTGTTGCCTGTATAGAAGCATCGAGGACCGACACAAGATGATCCAAGCTTCGTGATCCAAGCTTCGCAGACACCCGCATCATCGTACATGGACCTGGCCCTGGGGCAGGCGCGGGCTGCTGCCGCCGCCGGCGAGGTGCCGGTGGGTTGCGTCATCGTCCGCGGCGCCAAGGTGATCGCACAGGCAGGCAATCTCACCCTCGCCGATCGCGATCCGACGGCCCATTGCGAGATGGTGGCGATCCGGGCGGCGGCGCTCGCTTCAGGCAGCGAGCGGCTCAGCGATTGCGACCTCTATGTCACGCTCGAGCCCTGTGCCATGTGCGCGGCGGCGATTTCGTTTGCCCGCATCCGCCGCCTTTATTATGGGGCCGCCGATCCCAAAGGCGGCGCGGTCGACAACGGGGTGCGGTTCTTTGCTTCGCCGACCTGCCACTTCCGCCCGGAAGTCTACGCCGGGATCGGGGAGACCGCGGCCGCGGCGCTGCTCAAGGAATTCTTTCGCGAGCGAAGATGAAGGTTGGTCCCTTACGTGGCCAACAACCGCTCCAGCGCAGCGCGCACCTCGGCTTTGGCCGGCTCGGCAGCGCGCAGGATGGCGCTCGCTTGCAGGAAGTCGAGCGTGCGGAAATGTCCAACATTGGGGCGGACCACCAGATCGGGCGCGCTGTGCTTCAATTTCTCGGCCGTGATCGTGTTGGCCATGACCAAGACGGTTGTTATCAGGCATTCCCAAGGATTAGGGAGATCGCGCCGCTCCTCATTGGGGACGCCCGAAATATCGACTGCCATCACGATGTCGGCCTTTCCGCGCAACTGATCGAACGGCAGTGGGTTGGTGGCGCCCCCGTCGACCAACACCTTGTCGTCGATGAGGACCGGACGCATCAGGCTCGGCAACGCAATTGAAGCCGCAAGTGCGGGACGCAAGGGACCGAAGGAGAATGCGACCTGTTGGCGCCGATAAAGATCCGACGCCACGACGGTCAGTGGAATCTTCAGACCGGCAAAATCCTCCGGCAGCGACCGCGGCATGAACTGCTCACAGAACTTCTCGGCATCGATGATGGTGGCGCTGCCGAAGCCGGCGGCAAACAGGCTGGCGAAGGACCCGGCGCGCGCGGCGATCAGGCGGCGGAACACTTCGGTGCGGTCATGCGCGAGGGCGATCGCGTAATGCCGGATTTCCTTGCCGCTGAGGCCGGCCGCATAGGCGGCGCCGATGAGCGCGCCGATCGAGGTGCCGGCGATGGCGGTGGGCTGCAGGCCGAGCTCATCGAGTGCTTCCAGCACCGCGATATGGCCGAGCCCGCGGGCGCCGCCGCCGCCGAGCGCAAGGGCAACCGTCTTCATCGGGACGTCACGGCCTCGCGGGCGATCGCCTGATGGCCGATATCGCGGCGACAGAAGCCATCCAGCCAACGGATGCGGTCGACCGCCTGGTAGGCGCGCTGCTGCGCTTCACCAACCGTCTTGCCGAGTGCCGAAACGTTGAGCACGCGGCCGCCATTGGCGAGGATGCGGTCGCCTGCCGTCATCGTGCCGGCATGAAATATCTGCACGCCCTCGACGGCTGCGGCAGCATCGAGGCCGCTGATCTCCGTTCCCTTGGCGTAGTGCCCGGGATAGCCCTTGGCGGCCATGACAACCGTCAAGGCTGCGTCCGCAAACCAGCGCAAATCGAAATTCTTCAGCACGCCGTCGCAGGAGGCGAGCAGCGCCGGCACCAAGTCCGACATCAGCCGCAGCATCAGCACCTGGCATTCGGGATCGCCGAAGCGGACGTTATACTCGATGAGCTTGGGCCCGGTCGCGGTGAGCATCAATCCGGCATAGAGCACACCTTTGAACGGCGTGCCCTGCTGCTTCATGGCACGCACGGTCGGCAGGACGATCTCGTCCATCACGCGTGCGCCGAGCACAGGCGTGAGCGCAGGAGCCGGCGAATAGGCGCCCATGCCGCCGGTATTTGGCCCCTGATCGCCGTCGAAGGCACGCTTGTGATCCTGGGCCGAGGCGAGCGGGATTGCATTCTCGCCATCGCATAGCGCAAAGAATGAAGCTTCCTCGCCGGTCAGGAATTCCTCGATCACGAGCTGGGCGCCGGCCACCCCGAAGCTGCCGGTGAGCATTGCGTCGATCGCCGCCTCGGCCTCCGCAATGCTTCCCGCCACCACCACGCCCTTGCCAGCCGCGAGTCCGTCGGCCTTCACCACGATCGGAGCCCCGTGCGACCGCACATAGGCCTTGGCGGGAGCCGCGGCCGTGAAGCGCTCGTAGGCGGCGGTCGGTATTCCGTTTGCCCGGCAGAGATCCTTGGTGAAACCCTTCGATCCTTCGAGCCGGGCCGCCGCCTTGCTCGGCCCAAATGCCTTGATCCCGGCGGCGGCCAGATCATCCACGATGCCGGCACACAGCGGCGTCTCCGGACCGACCACCACCAGGTCGATCAGCTCCTTCTGGCAGAACCCGATGACCGCCGCATGATCGGCCGGATCGAGGGCGGCGATTTCGCATTCCTGGGCAATGCCGGCATTGCCGGGCGCACAGATGAGCCGCGCGACCAGCGGGCTTGCCGCAATCTTCCAGGCGAGTGCGTGCTCGCGGCCCCCCGAGCCGAGCAGAAGGATGTTCATATGATCCGCGCTTTATCCGGTCCCTGTGGCGCACGCATGATGTGCCGAGGACGCACCAAGCGTGCCGAAACCCCGATGGCCACGACAGTTGCGGCGATCTCATTAACCGATCGGCTGCGGTGCGGAAAGCGTTGACCGCATCATGGCAGTTTTAACGAACCCCCCGCCACATCGTTTACGCCTCGCCCTCATGCTGTGTGCGGAACGATTTCAACACGGACGAGCCCGCCATGTCGCTGTTCCGGCCGCGAGACCTCGGCGAACGCCGCAAGACCATCCGCCATGATGTGAGCTACCTGGCGCAGATCGATCCCGGCGATGGCTCCGGGCCGGTCAGCTGCATCATCAGCGACATCTCGCTCGGCGGCGCCAAGCTCACGGTCGGTGCGCGCGAGGTGCCGGAGGAGTTCACCCTCTGGTTCCGCCGGCGCTGCCGCGTGACGCGACGCGCCGATGGGCAGATCGGTGTCCGGTTCGTTGCAGGAAGCTGAGCGGCAGAGCGATCTTCCTCAGTTACCGCTCTTCCGGCTTCGAAGCGAATTCCAACAATTTGGCACGAGCCGGCCACCTCCGAACCACGAAAATGTCCCAACCGACCGGCAGAAACACCCTCGGGCCGGGGGGGGGCGCGCGTATCTGCGCGGGAGGGACCATGTGTAGCTGGTACCGGGCGGCGCTGCGCGCAGCCGCAATCCTCGTCACTTTGCTTCTGCCGATCGCCGCCTTTGCGGCCGGGCATCTGGACGAGCAGTCCTCCCGCGACGACGTGATGCGTTGGATTGACGGCTACCGGGCGCGGCCGGATCCGGGCGCGTTGCACGCCGCCGTGAAGGTCATGAGCCTGCGCGGTATGCTGCACGACGCCGATCAGGCGAGCGTCTATGTGGGTTTCCTGGCCGGCGCCATCGGAGCGCATCCGGCCACTGCCGAGAGCCTCATCGCCAAGATCCTGCCCGCCTTCGCCGAGGAAGACCAATGGGTGCTGGTGCGGGCAATCGCCTATTCGGGGCTGCCCGACTGGAAGCCGCTGCTGGAGAAATTCGCCAGCCGCATGCCGTCGCGCGACGTGATGATCAAAAAATATCTTGATAGCGAGCTTCCTACCCTCGACCACGTACCGCTCGAGACCGACAAGCCGGGGTTCATGGACCAAGTGAAGGGCTTTTTCGGCGGCAGCTCGGAGAAGCATATTGCTCTCACCTTCGATACCAGCCCCGAGCTTCTCGATGTGCTCTGGGGCATGTATTTCGCGACCGGCAGCTATCAGCCGGTGTCCCGAATCATTGAATTGCTGCCCTGGTCCAAGGATCAGGAAAGCGTTGACCGGCTCACCGTCGGCGGCATGGCCAAGTACACGCTGGTGAGCAACGCCGCCCGCAGCAAGGATCTGCTCGCCATGCTCAAGCGCGCGAACAACCATCAGCCCAAATCGATCACGCCGCTCCTGAGCGAGGTCATCGAGGCGGCCGAGACCATGGACGCTGCGCGCGTGCGCAAGGAGGAGCTCGCCGCGATCGAGGACCTCAAGACCAAGGGCCCGAACTCGCGGCGCGAGGTCTCGCTGTGGGGCAAGGTCGGTGAGGGCGCGCTGGCGATCGGCTGCATCGCGGCCGCCGCGGCAGGCCAGCTCGAGCTCGGCCTGCCTTGCGTGATCGGCGGCGCCACCTCTTCGGCCGCGCTGTCGGCGTTTGATGGGCAGAAGTGAGGCGTGGGGCAAATTACCAAGGATTAATTTCTTCGACACGAGGCGGAAGGGATGGGTCTCGTATGCGGTCGCGGACTGTCGGATGCTTCGGCGTCCAGGCGGTCCGGCCGGGAGGGGGTTTGTGGGTTCGCGTAGCCTCCCCTGGCTCGGCCCGTCCTGATCCTGCCCCGCGTCCGCAGCACTTCCATCGGAACCCCGCCTCTTCGCCGGTGCGGTCCGCTACGGCGGGGAACGTCCGCCTCACTCCCGATACCGCCGCCTCGATTGAGTGCCGGTTTTTCACGCCGCCTGTTATCAGGCCAGCGCAGGCTTCCAACTTTTTTTCGCTCGGTATTTCTTTGTCGCTCTTGCCCGTGTTCGCTGGCAGCGTCGCCTCCGCGGAGCCTAACGACGGGAAAAAAGAACACGCCGAGCAGGAGCCTATGAGCGTCAAATATTACGGAGCGTCATCTGTGATCGCGCGATCTGTGATTACTTCGGAGCGTGCGCGCTCGTTTAATAGGCGGCCGTTTGATACGCGGCTTGACCGCATGGCAAAGCTAGCCTCCGGAAACCAAGCCGTGTCGAAAACTCTTCGGGCCATCTCCAGATCGAGATGAGGGCGAATCTGAGTCTTGAAAGCGCGGTCCAAACTTTGGAACTCGTAACGGCAGTCGTCGGCGCGCCGCTTCGGCAGCGTCCCATGCTTCGTCATCATGTTGGCCATGTCGCTGGCCACGTCAGCGAAGGTCGCCGGATCCGCGCCGTATGCCAGGCAGATGATGTTGTAGAAGCGCTGCTCGGGCAGACTATGAACGCTCGCGTAATTCTTACCCCACGGCACGTCCGCCATGAATTCATCAGACGTATAGGCCGCCCCTCGACCCAGCGCCGTGCCTGGTCCTCGCCGAAGCTCAGCATGATATAAGCGGCGAACATGTCGGCTGCGTCCTCCTCGCGCCCGAACAGCGGCACCTGAAAAATATCGAACACAGCGTGCCCGGTTTCGTGCAGGGTCCAGAACAGGAATTGGCCGACGATCGCATCATGCCGGGTCACGCTGGAGCGGACATTGTCGTCGGTCGTAATCTTGATGATGTTCTCCAGCAACTCATAGCACATGTGGATGGTCGGCCCTGAATCACCTGGATCATCGCGGCTGTACCAGGAATTGATTGTACCGTCGCATCCGAAAGTCTTGATCAACAGCCCCTGGGCCGGCAGTCGCAGCGGGGATAGTATCTGCTGTATCGTCTCGAGCACCTGGTTATTCTGGAGTGTCTCATAGAGCTGCTGGTGCTCGGGATTCTTTGGGGGATCGTACTGAATGCGGATTCGGTCAAGCTGCTCCCTCTCGGAGTCGGCCGCCAGAGTATCGCGCCTGTCCGGCCCGCCGCGCTCCAGCACCAACGGCGCGCCCAGGATGTAAAGCCGGTCTCCTGAGCGATAGATGGTGATGCCGCGCCCCGGATCGCGGGCACCCAAGTCTCTGATCGTGGCAGCAGCATCGGGCTTCGCCGGCAACGGGGCGATGCTGAAGGTCTGCCCATCGATGAAAATGCTTTCCTGGTCGGCGATGGTGCCGGGCCCAGACTGCGAGCGGGCTTCCGGCGGCGCCGCCAGTCCTGACGCCAAACTGATCCAAGCCACGATAATTGCCCTGGGGGCGCACTTGAAGTTGCTCACGATCGTCTCTTCGGGCTAAGCGCCCCCGCATAACACAACCACCATCCAGCGGTCGGAAGTTGATGTAGATCAAATTATGCGCGGTATGAGCAGCCGCGATGATCCGTTGCAGAGCGTCCGCCGGGCAATTTAGAGGGTTCCGTTGTGGGTACGTTCGTTCCGACGGCCGGGTGCGCGCGCCGGGAATCGCCGCCAGCGACGATCCCGATGGCTCCGCGCGAAACGTCGCAGGCGCGAACTCCGATCCATTCGACCGGAATACGCGTCACCGCGCCAGCGGATCAGGCCGCAGCTGGAAATGCACCACCTTGCTGGTCGTGCCTTTGCCACCCTCGATGTGGTAGGGGGCGCGGCCCGCATAGGTCGACCACAACCCCCTGCCCTTCCAGCCCGCATCCGGATCATCGATGCGGCCGTCGAGCCCCTTGGCGTGGAAGCCCATCGGATAGGGCACACGCAAGATCACGAACTTGCCGTCCGACAGCGCCACCAGCGAGTCTGACATATTGCCGGTCGAGATCGGCACATTGCGGCCTAAACCGAATGTGTCGAACTGATCGACCCAGGTGTAGTAGCTTGATTCTACCGCGCCTGGCTCATCGAGCCCCTCGAACTGCGGGCCGGGGAATTGATAGAGCGTCCAGCCCTCCGGGCACTGGCGGCCGGTCGCCTCAGGCCCGTTGAGCGGGCCTTTGCATTTCTTGCGGTCGAAGCTCGCGAGATGGCCGCTGGAGAGCGGAATCCACACAACACCGTTGCGGTCGATGTCCATGCCGCGCGGCCCGAAGCCATTGACCTTGGCGCGCGGGTCGTTGAACGGCACCTCGAAATATTCCGAGAGCGTGGTCTCGGGCGGGTTGCTGCCCGGTATCACATGCACCACGCCGCCCGGCATTGTCATGACCGAGCCCCACACCGTCCCGTCATTGGGATCGACGCCGATGCCGTAGAGTCCCGCCAGGATGCGCTTCTGTTTGGTTGGATCGACCGGCTGATTGGGCTGCACGTAGTCGCCCTCGCGCCTGCCCTTGCCGTTGGTGTCGAGAATGAACGGCGCCCAGCCTTGCGATTTGGCGGCATCGCCGGTCTCCAGGAACTTCTTGGTGTTGAGCCAGCCGATCACCGGCGCACGGGCGCCGCCGGCCGAGAACCAGAGCGTGTTGTCGGCATCCTCCGCAAAGGCCATGTGGTGGGTGGTGAAGCACAGATCGACATAGGTGAGCTTGTCGGCCTTGGGATCGTAGAGCGCGGCCTGTCTTCCCGCCGAGTCCATCGGGAACACCTTGGCAGAGGGGAGATCGGATCCCTTGCGGCAATAGGCCGGCGTGGCAGGATTGCGAATCCGTGCCGTCATCCAGACGCGCCCATCCTGATCGATCATCGGATTATGCACCGAGGTCTGGCTGTGCCAGATCATCTCGTCGCCCCAATAGGGCGAGGCGAGCCGCGGGAAGCCACCTGACTGGATGAACGATCCGCTCGACGTATTGGGGTCGCGCGGCGACATTTTCAGATAAGTCACCGAATTCGATTTGGGATCGAGGATAGGCAGGTTGTCGGTCGAATCCTCGGTCGCGCTGTAGATCTTCCCATACGGATTGACGGTCGGATGTCGCTTGTCGGTTGCGATCTCGTCATGCAGATAGGTCTTGGCATCGCCCCAGTCCCACATGGTGATGACGACGTTGCGCTCGATACCTTCGGGCCGCCTTGGCTTCGATTTCGGCAACTCGCCGGCGGCGATCCGATCGGTCCAATCGGCGAAGTTCTGCAATGCGCGCTGCGTGTCGATCTCGCCGATATCAATCACCATGGTTTCGGCCGCCGGGCCGACCTGCACCCGATGAGTCCAGGCCTCGAACGAATTGGCGAACGTACCGAGCGCCGGCGAGATGGTGCGGGTCGGCTTGTTGCCGATCTGGTGGCAGGAATTGCAGCCCTGGGTCTTGATGGTGGCGAGCCACTGGCCCTGGCTCTTGACGCTCGGCGACATGCCGTTGCCGCTCGGACCGGTGCCCGGGAACAGGCTCTTGTCCGGAATCTTCAGCATCGAATACCAGTATTGCGCCGGGTAGTAGTCGGCGGCCGCCGCCGCACTCGGCGCCACGACCGCGCTCAAGTTGAGAATCTTGCCCGGCACGATTTCTTGCTTGGGTGAATCCACCAGGCCGTAGCCGCGCACCCAGACCACATAGTTGGCCTTCGGCAGATCAGGGATCACATAGCGGCCCTGATCGTCGGTGACGACGATCTTGACGTATTTGGTCGGCAGGTCCGTGGTCTGAGCGATCACCCAGACGCCGGCTTCCGGCCCATTCGGGCTGGTGACGACGCCACCAAGATCATTTGCGCCGATGCTGGGCGCGGCACTTGCGGCGCTCTGCTGCGCCTGCGCGTTTGCGATCGACCCCAGCCCTATCAGCAGCGCGATCGCGGCCGCGCTCAAATTGAAACGATTCGCCATCTTCATTGGAAGCTCCTGTTCCCTCGCCGCGCGCTGTCGGTCGTTATTTTTAGGTTTGGCTCGCCGGAGTGCCGACACTCCACAAGCTTAGCCCGATCGGACAGGGACGCCAACGGAGGCGGCACGCCCTAGGGGGTGCCGCGCCCGAGCCATTGCGCGGCGCGCGCCGCAACCGCAGGCGGTGTCTGATAGACTCGGGCGACGAAGCTTGCGATCGCTTGTCCATCCGTCGGTGCGATTGTTAGGGAGGCCTGCTCGGCTTCGGCCAATAGCGCCTTGTCCCGCATGGCTGCGTTGAAAGCGAGCCGCAGCGCTGCCACACGTTCAGGGGGCGTGCCGGGCGGCGCCGCCAGCGGCCGCTCCATATCGACCCAGCCGAACACCAGGCGCAATATCTGGCGATCCTCTTCCCGCTTGGCATAGTCCATCACGAAGGGAACGCCGGCCAGCTCAGGATTGGGCTTGAGGGCGATCTGCAAGAGGATATTGATCTTGCCGTCGGTGAGACCGCCGTTGCGTATGGAATCGAGCGTCACCCCGCAGAAGCCGTCGATCTCTCCGCGTTGCATGGCGAGCCGCAACGCTGCGCTTCCCGCATAACCTTTGACCAATTTGAGCCGCGTGCCGAGCACATTGTTCAAGACGACCGGGAAATCGTAGGTCGAGGTGCCGGCGGTGCCGGTCACCATCTCGGCAGAGAACGTGTCGTCGATCGTCTTGAAACGGCTCGCCGGGGAAGCCACACAAATATTGGTCTCTGCCGCAGGCGCCCCGATCCAGTTGAAGGCGCGCGGATCGTAGTTGACCGGAACGCCGCCGATCACGGGGTCGACCACGATGTTGCCGGCGAACAGCCCGATCTCCGATCCATCCTTGGGGGAGACATTGAACACATGGTTGACCGCAAGCACGCTGCCGGCGCCCTGCATGTTCTTGACCACTACGGATGGCGCGCCCGGGATGTACGTCCCCAGATGGCGTGCGATCAAGCGCGCATAGGCGTCCGCACCGCCCCCGACATTGAATCCGACGAGGATCGTGACGGTGCGGCCGCGATAGAAATCTGCGACGTCATCGGCACGTGCCGGCGTGACCGGCGACGCGAAAAGCGATGCGCCGGCCATGAAGATTGCGCCCGCCAAATGTGCCAATTCCCGCGCAACCTTCATCGGATATCCATGAGAGATTCACTGTCCGGCATCCTAGCGCATGTTCCGATCGAAGAGACTCACTCCAGTCGTCACCCGCGGGCATAGCCCGCCAAAGACGGGCGTAAGACGCCCTGATGACCCGCGGGTCCATCCTTTTCGCAAGAAGATGGATTGCCGGGTCAAGCCTGATCAAGCCCGGCAATGACGCTGAAGTGGATCAATTCGACCGGCAACCGCCTTAGTTCAGGCTTCCGTCAGCACAAACTTCTGCTTACAAGGCGGTTCAGGATTCTGGAACCATGGTCGATCTCGCCGTGCAGCCCGGATTGAAGGGAACCGCCCATCTCAAGGTGGGTGTCGAGCACACCGCCCCCAGCATCGGCAGCGGCAAGGTGGGTGTGCTCGCCACACCGGTCATGATCAACCTGATCGAGGCGGCAGCGCTCGCGGCGGTCGAGCATCTGCTGCCAGCCGGGCACCAGAGCCTCGGCATCCACCTCGATGTCCGGCATTTTGCCGCTACCCCAATCGGCATGAACGTCACCGCAACGGCCGAGTTGACCGCGGTCGAAGGCCGCACGCTTTCATTTCAGGTCGAAGCGCACGACGACAAAGAGCCGATCGGCGGCGGCACGCATCAGCGCGTCGTCGTCAATGTGGCACGCTTCGACGAGCGCGTGCAGCGGAAGCTCAGAGGATGTCAGCGGCCAGAGGTGTGATGCAGGATTTGGTCGACCACAGGAGGAGCGGCTTTGCGATCGATCCGATCACCCTGGAAGTGATCCGGCACGGCCTGGTGGCGATCACCAATCAGATCGACGCCAACATCAAGCGCACCGCGTTCAGCCCCTACATCTACGAGTACAATGATTTCGCGGTCGGGTTCACCGATCCGGACGGGCAACTGGTCGCGCAATGCACCGGCGGGATGCCGCCGTTCGTCGCCGACTCGGTCGGCATGGCGGTGCGCGATGGCTTAAACGTGTACGGACGCGACCGCCTTCACGCCGGCGACGTGGTGCTGTGCAACCACGCGGCCGTGCAGGGCCAGCACCTCAATAACACTGTTATGTACACCCCGATCCACGCCGGCCCGGACCGCGCGATGCTGGTCGGCTTCTTCGCCATCAATGTGCATTGGATCGATATCGGGGGAGCGGTGCCGCGCTCGAGCGACATTTTTGCCGAAGGGCTGCAGCTGCGCTCGATCAAGCTGTGGTCGAAGGGCGAGCCGATCGAAGAGGTCTATCGCATTATCGAGTGCAATACGCGTCAGCCGACGGAGCTCATGGGCGATATCGCGGCGCAGCTTGCCGGCTGCCTGCTTGGGCGCGACCTGACCGCAGAGCTTGCCGACAAATATGGCACTGCGATCTTCGCGCGCGCGACCGCGCTTATCCTCGACCAATCGGAAGCCGCCGCGCGAGCGCTCATCCGCGCAATGCCGGACGGCGTCTACAGCGCGGAGACCTTTCTCGACAATGACCGCGACGGCGATGAGCCGCTGCCGATCCGCGTCAAGGTCACGGTCGCGGGCGAGGAGATGACGATCGATTATTCCGGCATGGCCGAGCAGGTGAAGGGGCCGATCAATTCCGGCTATTTCGGCGGCGGGCAGACCACCGCGCGCGTCGCCTTCAAATATCTGATGGGTGCGGGCGAGATGGCCAATGAAGGCACCTTCCGTCCGCTCAAGCTGGTGCTGCCGCCCGGAAGGATTCTGAGCGCCGCCGCAACCGCCCCGATGGGCAACTACTCGACGCCGTTCCCGACCGTGATCGACACGGTGATCAAAGCACTGGAAACGGCGCTGCCGGACCGTGTTCCAGGCGGGCATTTCGGCACCCATTCCGGCATTCGCTTCTACGGCAAGCGCCCGGACGGAACGTTCTTCGGCACCCATGACAGCGGCCATGGCGGCTGGGGCGCCTGCGCGACCCACGATGGGGCCGGTCCGTTTCGCACCATGGCGCATGGCGATACGCGCATTATTCCGCTCGAGCTGCAGGAAGCCACGTTGCCGCTGCGCATGGAGGAATTTTCGCTGCGCCAGGATTCCGCCGGCGCCGGCACGTTCCGCGGCGGCCTCGGCTTCCGCAAGACCTATCTGGTCCTCGAGCCCTGCACGGTGCAGACCAATCTTGACCGCACAAAATATCCGCCTTGGGGCGTGCGGGGCGGATGCGAGGCCAAGCGTGGGCGCTTCACGCTTCTGCGCGGCGCGACCGGGGAACGAAGATCGGTGGCCAAGGAAAAAGGCCTGGCGCTCGAGGCGGGCGACCTGTTGACTGTCGAAACCGCCGGCGGCGGCGGCTACGGACCACCCACTAAGCGCGTCCTTGCGGCCATCCAGCGTGACCTCGATGCCGGCTATATTTCTGTCAAAGGAGCCGGGCGCGACTATGGGGTCGAGGTCGGGGTCGACGGTCGAGCGCACCGCCCCATCCGAACGCACGACCAACACGGCACCGAACCGACGGCCGGAGCCGACCAGGGAGAGCTCAATTGAGGCGAGCGATCCATTGCCTGCTTGCTTCCGCGCTCACGGTTTGGAGCGCGGCCGTTACGCTCGCCACTCCGGCGGGCGCCGACACGGTCGAGGAGTTTTATCGCGGCAAGACCATCACGATGATCGTCGGCACCGGGGTCGGCGCCGGTGCAGTGAGCGCCTATCCGATGGCGCTCGCCCCCGTCATCAAGAAATACATACCGGGGCATCCAAACATCGTCGTCTCCTACATGCCGGGCGCCGGCGGCATCAAGGCCGCGAGCTACATCTACGGCATCGCCCCGCAGGACGGCACCGCCTGGGGATTCATCACCCGCGGCTTCTTGCTAGCGCCGCTGCTCAAGCTCTCCCAGGCCCAGTTCGATCCCACCAAATTCAACTGGATCGGCAGCCCGAGCCGCACCGTATCGGTGGGACTGGTATGGAATGCCGCCACCGACGTGCGCAGCATCGAGGATGCTCGGCGGAAGGAGGTGGTGGTCGGCGCCACCAGCATCGCGCAAGACACCGGAATATTTCCGCGCGCGCTGAACCGCATCGTCGGAACGAGGTTCAAGATCGTGACCGGCTATGCGAGCGTCGGCGCCGTCGATCTGGCGCTCGAGCGCGGCGAAGTACAGGGCAAGGTCGGCACCACCTGGAAATCGCTCAACAGCGGACCAAGCGCCCGTTGGGTGGCTGACAATATCGTGACGGTCCTGGTGCAACTCGGGGTCAAGAAGGCGCCAGAGATTCCCGCCGATGTGCCGCTCGGCCTCGATCTCGCCCGTACGCCACAGGACCGTCAGGTGCTCGAAGTGCTGTGTGCGCCGAGCGCGACCGGTTATCCCTCGTTCATGGGACCGGGCGTCCCCCTTGAGCGGGTCGAAGCGATCCGCAGCGCGTATCAGCAAAGCCTGAAAGACCCGGAGCTCATCACGGCGATCGAGAGGCAGGGGCTTGATCTCGATCCGATCGGACCTGAAGAACTCTCCGATATCGTGCGCGGCATATACGCGCTGCCGCCTGCCGCGGTGGAGGGTGCGCGCGATCTCCTGCCCGCGCTATAATGCGTTTCGGATTGGGAACCTTGAGGATAGGAGCTGGTTTCCGCATGGAGCTTGCGGGGACCCGCTCAAGTCAACCGGGAGCATCGAGATGAAACAGCATGCAGCAGGCTTCGCCGCGGTGATCGCAACCTTGAGCGGTCTGTGCGGGCAAGCCTCCGCCGAGACCATCGCTACCCTGACCAAGGGGCAGTCCAATCCGATCGTGCGTGGCGTGCGCGTGGGCAGCGAGCAAATGGCAAGCAAGCTCGGCGCCATGACCCAACATTTCATTCCGCGGACCGAGAACAGCGTGCCGGAGCAAATTGCGCTGGTCGACGATGTGCTGAGCAACAAGCCGGATGCGCTGGTGTTCAGCCCGTCCGACCCGAAAGCGCTGATCCCGGCGGTCGACAAGTTCAACGCCGCCGGCATTGCGGTGGTCAATGTCATTGATCGTCTCGCCGGCGGGCAAACCGTCGCTTATGTGGGCAACGACGACTACGATGTTGCGCTGGTGACCGCGCGCTACCTGCTCAAGGCCATGAATGGCAAGGGCAACGTGGTGATCTTGGAGGGCCCGCCCACATTGCCGACCGCGGTCGCCCGCTCGCGCGGCTTCAATGATGCGCTCAAGGAATTTCCCAACGTGAAGCTCTTGGAAGCCAAGTCGGCCAACTACGCAAAGCCGGCCGCGCAGCAGAACATGCGCGATTTCCTGCGCGCCTATCCGCAGATCGATGGCGTGCTCGCCGCCAACGATCCGATGGCGATCGGCGCCAACGATGCCCTCAAGGCCGCCGGCAAGAAAGCCTTGGTGGTCGGCATCAATGCCAGCGCCGAGGTATTGCCGATGATCAAATCGGGGGAGATTCTCGCAACCGGCGACTACAACGGCTATATCCAGGGCTGCCTCGCGGCGGAGATCGCGGTGCGCCATCTCCACCACCAGGAGACCCCCAAGGAGGTGATCCTCAAATCGGTGGTGGTCGACAAGACCAATTATCAGCCCTACGAGACACCGATGGACAAGCGCACCTGCCCGACGCTTGACAGCGTAGCGGGGAAATAATCCAACGTTCGATGAGGCGCGTGACGCAGGCATGACCGACCGTATCGAGACCGCGCCCGCGGGCGAGACGCGCCCCAACCTCGTCGAGTGGACCGTCTCCGAGCTCTCGGCGGCGGTGAAGCGATCGCTCGAGGACGCCTACGGTTTCGTGCGCGTGCGCGGCGAGATTTCCGGCTTTCGCGGCGCGCATTCCTCCGGACATTGCTACTTCGCCCTCAAGGACGAAAACGCCAAGATCGAGGCGGTGATCTGGCGCAGCGCACTCGCGCGCATGCGGACCAAGCCGGCAGAAGGGCTCGAGGTGGTGGTAACAGGCCGCCTCACCACCTTTCCGGGCAAATCGACCTACCAGATCGTCGTCGAGACGCTGGCACCGGCCGGGCTCGGCGCCCTGATGGCCCTGCTTGAGGAGCGCAAGAAGAAGCTCGCCGCGGAGGGTCTGTTCGCGACGGCACGCAAGCAGTCGCTGCCGTTCCTGCCGGAGGTGATCGGCGTCATCACCTCGCCGACCGGGGCGGTCATCCGCGACATTCTGCATCGCCTCGCCGACCGGTTTCCGCGCCGGGTGGTGGTCTGGCCGGTCAAAGTGCAAGGTGACGGTTCGGCCGAACAGGTCGCGGCCGCGATCCGCGGTTTTAACGCGCTGCCGGCATCAGGTCCGCTCAAGCGGCCCGACCTGATCATCGTGGCGCGCGGCGGCGGCTCGCTCGAGGATCTCTGGTCATTCAACGAGGAGATCGTCGTGCGGGCCGCGGCCGAAAGCCTGATCCCGCTTATCTCGGCGGTCGGCCACGAGACCGACGTGACCTTGATCGATTTCGCGGCCGACAAGCGCGCCCCTACCCCGACTGCGGCTGCCGAGATGGCGGTACCGGTGCGCATCGATCTCGCGGGTGCAGTCGACCGTCTCTCGCGACGACACCGCGCCGCCTGGCAGCGCTGTCAGGAGGCCCGCCGCATCGATGTGCGAGCCGCCGCACGCGCGTTGCCGGACGCCGAAGAGCTGTTCGCGCTGCCGCGCCAGCGGCTCGATCATGCGGCCGCGCGCCTGCCGCGCGCCCTGATCGCCAATGCGCGCCTGCACCACAATCAGTATTCTCGCATTGCCGGCCGTCTCAGCCCGCAAATCCTGCGGAGGCGGCTCGAACGTTGCGCCGAGCTCGTGGTTGCGCTGATGGAGCGATCGTGTCGCGCCAATGCGGTCGCGCTCGTCCGCCGGGAGGAACGGCTCAACGTGGCGACGCTGCGCCTCGCCGCCGGCCTCAAAGCCAATGCGCAGGCGCACGCATCACGCATCATGCGGGCGCGTGAGCGCTGCGCGGCGTTGGGGGAACGTGGCCGGCGCGCCATTCGGACGATGTTGCGTCAGCAAGCGGTTGCGCTCGCCCGCGATGGCCAACTCCTGGCGGCACTCTCGCACCACGGGGTGCTGGCGCGCGGTTTTGCGCTGGTGCGGAACCTCGACGGAAAGCCGCTCCGGCTCGCGGCCGCGATCAGTCCCGGGATGCCGCTCGACCTTGAATTCGCTGATGGACGGGTTCGGGCGCGGGCTGAGCCGGCGGCCGGCGCACCCCGCACTGCGGATGGCCCGCCCAAGCCGCGCACCCGTTCGGGCGGAGACGGCGGCCAAGGTAGCTTGTTTGGCTTGGACTAGGCGCCGCCTACCCGGGGCCGCATTCGTCTGGAGACCGCCCATGGGGCCGCAGAGGACGTCCGCGGCCCGCGAAAAACCTCTCGCCCCGCTTGCCGGCCGTGTTTATGTATGTGTCACAATCGGCGGGCGGTTCTGTTTTGAAGCCCCCAAGTTGCTCGGCGGAGGCCAGAGTGCTTAATCGTTTCGAACGTTCTTCCCCGATGGCCGGCGAGGCCGAGGTCAAATATCTCGATGGCGATTTTCGCGTGGTAAGGCCAGGCGCCTTCGTGCGTTGCGCAGTCACGGGAGCTCCGATCCCGCTGGAAGAGCTGAAATACTGGAGCGTCGATTTGCAAGAGGCCTATTCGTCCCCGGAGGCCGTGTTGCAGCGTCATTTCCCCCGGCTAGTGCACCGCAGCTGACACATTCATCCGGCCGCCGCTACCCCGTTACATGCTGCAGCTTCGCGCGCATGACGCGCAGGAATGCGTCTTCATCCGAGAAAACGAGCGTCACCGGAAGCGCGCGGGCGCGCGCGGCTAGCCCTGCAAGACTAGGGTCGCTTTGGATGCGAACCAGGTCCTTCTGGGTAGTCACCAGCGCGAGCGACTCCCGCTCGGCCTCCTCGCACAGCATATCCGCCTCTTTACGCGTGTAGGGATGATGATCGGCGAACCAGCGCGTGGCCGCCACCGTGACGCCGGCGCGGTTCAGGGTTGCGAACAGCTTCCCCGGATCTCCAATGCCGGCGAAGGCCAGCACCCGGCTGCCAGCAAGCGCCGCGACCGCAGCCGCGTCCGCCATCAGCTGGGCACGGAACACGGGCAAGCCGTGCTTGCGCGCGGCGGTAGCGACGCGGTCGGCGCCGTTTTCCTCGCCGACCACCACCAGGGCGTCGGCGCGCGCAAGCTGTGGGCCGAGCGGCGCACGGAGCGGGCCGGCAGGGAAGACGCATCCATTACCGATACCGCGCCGCGCATCGACGACGAGCACCGAGAAATCCTTCTGCAGCGAAGGATTCTGGAAGCCGTCGTCCATCACGACGACGCGCGCACCGGCCGCGATAGCGGCTTGCGCGCCCTTAAAGCGATCGCGTGCCACGAATGTCGGCGCCGCTTGCGCGAGTAGAAGCGGCTCGTCGCCCACATCGAAAGCGCGGTGACGCGCCGGGTCGACCCGCAAGGGGCCTGCGAGCCTGCCTCCATAGCCTCGGCTCAACAGCGCGGGCGCATCGCCCGCGGCCGCGAGGCGGCTCGCGAGCGTCAAGGCAAGCGGCGTCTTGCCGGCTCCGCCGAGCGTTGGGTTGCCGACGCAGATGACAGGAACTGGGAGGCGCGCACCGCGTTCGGCGAGGCGGGCGGCAGCCGCCCAGCCAAAAGCTGCGGCGACGGGTGTCAGGAGCCCGGCCGCGAGCCCCGCTTCGCGCCACCAGAACGCCGGCTCACGCATGACTCTCCGGCCGTTCCATGCGCAGATCGACCAGATAGGGGTCGAGCGCCGCCAGTGTGCGCTCCAGCGCACCGCCGAGCGACTTGACGGTCTCGCGGGCGGCCGCCGCGAGTTCGGTGCGCAGGCCGGGATCTTTGAGCAGGGCGCCCAGCCGCACCGCCAGCTTGCCGACATCCGCCACCACATCGGCGCCGTGGGCGGCATCGAGCGCGTCATAGATTTCACGGAAGTTCCATACATGCGGTCCGTGCAGGATCGCGGCTCCAAGCTTGATCGCCTCGATCGGATTTTGGCCGCCGTGACTTGCGAGCGACCCGCCGACGAACACGATCGGAGCCAGCCGATAGACGAGGCCAAGCTCGCCCATCGTATCGACCACATAGATGTCGTCATCGGGGCTCGGCATCGCTCCGCGCGAGCGCAGCGCAGTGGGCAGGCCGGCCGCGTTGGCGATCTCGACGATGCCGGGACCGCGATCGCAGTGGCGCGGGGCAATGATCGTGAGCAGATGGGGAAACGTGTTGCGCAGCCGCCGATGCGCTTCGATCAGCGCCGTCTCCTCGCCCGCATGCGTCGAGGCGGCCGCGATGGTCGGACGATTGCTCACCGCGGCCCGCAAGGCTGCAAGCTGCGCGGCATCGGCGGGCGGCTCCGGCACGTCGAGCTTGAGGTTTCCGGTCGTAGTGATGCGCGGCGCGCCGAGATCGCGAAAGCGCGCCGCGTAGGCGGCCGATTGCGCAAGGCAAAGATCAAAGTTGCGCAGCAGCGCCGCAATGGTCGAAGGAATAATGCGCCAGCGGTTGAAAGACCGCTCTGAAACACGGCCGTTGACCAGGATGAGCGGGATACCGCGCTTCTTGGCAGTGATGATGAGGTTCGGCCACAGGTCGGATTCCACGAAAAGAGCCAGGTCTGGGCGCCAGTGGTCGAAGAAGCGCTCGATGAAACGCGGCATGTCCATGGGCGCGAACTGGTGGATGACGGTGCGCGGCAGCCGCTGCTCCGCCACCTGGGCGGAGGTCACGGTTCCGGTGGTGCACAGCACCGCGAACTCTTTCCTGTGAATGCGCTCGATCAGCGGGATGACGGCGATAAGCTCGCCGACGCTCGCGCCGTGGATCCAGATCAAGGGCCCGGCCGGGCGGCCGATCTGCGATTCCCCATAGCGTTCATCAATGCGCGTGGGGTGCTCGCGGCCGCGCTTGAGCCGATGTGCCAGGAGGATCGGAGCGAGCGGCGTCGCCGCTGTCGAGAGGAGCCGATACAGCCGCAGCAAGAACGGCAGCCGCTCAGTCACGGGCAAGGCCTCGGCGCGGCCGACGGGCGAGCTCACGGGCCGCAAGCGTCGCGGCCTCGAGCTCGCGCTCGACGGTTTGCCGCGCGCGCTCGAGCGCATCGGCGTCGGCGTCGGCGCCAACCCGAATAGGACCGCGGCCGACAATCCCGCCGCGTCCGAACGGCAAGCTGATCTCGGTACGGTCCCAGTTGTCGAGGACGATGCAGTTGCGCGTCGCGATAGCGAGCAGATAGATCGGGCGGCCGGACATCGCCGCCAGCCGCACGATGCCTTCGCCCGAAATACGCGCGACCTTCGGGACGTCGGCAGTCAGCGTGACGGAAGCACCTTGCGCAAGCGCTGCCAGCATCTGGCGGAAAGCGCCGACCCCGCCTTTGCGGGCGAATTCGGGTCCATGGTCGCCGGAGCCCCGAATGGTGCCGACACCGAGATGCTCCGCCGCGATAGCATTGATCTCACCGTCACGATGACGCGAGATCAGCACCTTGAAAACATGGGGGCGGCGCACATAGCGGCGCATAAACGGCAGCAGAAGATGGTGACCGTGCCAAACCCCGACAATAACCGGAAAGTCCGATTGCGCCTGATCGACGAAATCTTCCGGCTCCATCGCGAACCTCGTCGTCATCCACACCAGACGAAGGTATTCGGCAGCCGTGATGCCGACTGCCCTTTGGAACATACGTGAGCCGACAACACGCTTCACAAAGGACATCGAGGCCCGCTCGCTTCGCCCTCAGCGCCCTTGTCCGCGATCGGTCTCCGGATCGAGCAAGCGATGCATGTGGACGATGAAATAACGCATATGCGCATTGTCAACTGTTTGTTGCGCCTTGGCCTTCCAGGCCGCATAAGCGGTGGCATAGTTGGGATAGACGCCGACAATGTCGAGCTTCTCGAGGTCCTTGAATTCGGTTCGGTCCAGGTCGGTAAGCTCACCACCGAAAACGAGATGGAGCAATTGAGCGCCGGAATGTTGATCCGACATGTATCGGCCTCTCGATTGGGAATTGGCCCGGCAGCGATAGCTTACCCGAATTCGGAGGACCATTCGCGGGTCAGCGCAAGCAACGCCGCATGACGCTCAGCGCCCGCGGATACGAGTGCGCCATGGACCAGATCCGGCTGATTGTAGGTCAAGCCCCGCCCCACCAGATTCGTCAGCACCCCGCCGGCTTCGTGCACCAAAAGGTCGGCGCCCGCAAGGTCCCAGTCGTGGCTGCTCGCCGACGCGAAAGCGACGTCGAGCTCGCCCTGTGCTACCCGTATCAGCCGCAAAGCCAGCGAGCCGATGCGCGGTGCAACGATGATCTGCGGCTGCCTCGACGCGAGCGCCTGCACCAGACGCTTCGGGCCCGCGACCCTGATATTGGACAGCGCGTTGCCCGCACTCGCCCGGATCGGGACGCCGTTGCGCGTCGCGCCCTTCCCAGCCGCCCCCAAGAACAGCTCGTCGGTCGTCGGCGCGAACACGCCGGCCAGAATCGGGCGGCCATTTTCGACCAGTGCCGCCGAGATCACCCAATCGTCGCGGCCGGCGAGATAGGAACGAGTGCCGTCGATCGGGTCGACGATCCATAACCGCCGCGCCCCCAGGCTCGACCGGTCCTCGGCGGTCTCCTCCGAAAGCCAGCCGCGGCCCGGGCCGGCCAGCCGCTGGCGCAGAAATCCGTCGATCGCCATGTCGGCTTCCGTGACCGGCGATGACTGGTCCTTGAGCCAGCTCTTGATCGGCGTGCGGAAAGTCCTCAGCGCAATCGCGCCGGCTTCGCGCAAAGCTGTCGCCAAAGTATCTGGCGCCGCGAAGGCGTCACCGTCCTCACTGTCCGGCAACGGTCAACCCCTCGAGGCGCAGTGTCGGCGCATTGATGCCAAAACGGAACTCGAGGTTGTCTGCGGGCGTCAGTGTGCGGAACATGTCGACCAGATTGCCCGCGATCGTGACCTCGCTCACCGGATAACTTTGCTGCCCGTTCTCGATCCAGAAGCCGGTAGCGCCGCGGCTATAGTCGCCGGTAACCTGGTTGACACCCATGCCGATCAGCTCGGTCACATAGAAGCCGTCAGAAATATCGCCGATCAGTTGCTGCGGCGAGAGCGTGCCGGCCTCGAGGTAAAGATTGCTGGCACCAGGCGAAGGCGATGACGACACGCCGCGCTGGGCATGACCGGTGGTGGCGAGGCCAAGCTCGCGCGCGGTGGCGCAATCCAGGAACCAGCTTTTCAGCACGCCGTCCTCCACGACATCGAGGCGGCGCGCGGCCACGCCTTCGCCGTCGAACGGCCGCGAGCGCAAGCCGCGGCGGCGCAGCGGATCATCGACGATGCGGATACCGGGCGCGAACAGGCGCTCGCCGAGCTTATCCTTGAGGAAGCTTGTCTTGCGTGCGATGGCGCTACCATTGATCGCGCCGGCGAGATGGCCGACGATGCCGCCGGCGACGCGCGGATCAAACACTACCGGCACCCTTTTGGTCGCGGCCTTGCGCGGATTGATGCGCTTCACTGCGCGCTCGCCCGCGCTGCGGCCGATCGCCTCGGCGGCGGCGAGATCGGCACCGTGCAGCACGGAGGAAAAATCGTAGTCGCGCTCCATCGCGGTGCCCTCGCCGGCGATCGCCGACATCGAGAGCCCTTGGCGCGAGCTCAAATAGGCGCCGTGGAATCCATGGCTCGTCACCAGCACCATGCCGCCAATGCCCGCGGAGGCGGAGGCACCTTCCGACTTCGTCACGCCTTTGACCGCAAGCCCTGCTTCCTCGGCGCGCTTGGCGCGCGCTTCCAGCACGGCAACGGGCGGCAAGTCCGGATCGAGAAGATCAAGGTCGGGAATGTGACGCGCCAGCAGGCTTTCCTCAGCGAGTCCGGCAAAACGGTCCTCGGGCGCAACGCGCGCCATGGCGACCGCGCGCTGCGCCAGCGCGCCGACGTCCCCCTTGACGTCGTTGGTCGAGACCACCGCCTGCCGCCTTCCGATCAGAACCCGCAGCCCGATATCATCCCCCTCCGCACTCTCGGAGGATTCCACTTCGCCATTGCGCACCTCGACCGAGATCGACATCGATCGCACCGCAACCGCGTCGGCGGCGTCGGCGCCGGCGCGACGGGCGGCCGCCACCAGACGCTCGGCAACATCGGTCAGTGCGGATTGGTCGAGCAGCGATGTCATCTCGTGTCTTCCTGAATGTGATGGCCGCCAAGGCGACCGCCGTTAGGGACAGATTGAGGAAACTCGGCAAGCTTCCGTCAAGCATGCTTGAGCATCGGCTCCCTCAATACCCGGGATTAACCAGGAAACTTAAGCCAAATCGGAGGCCTCTGCGGCATTCTCGCGGCAACGATCGGGGATCAACTCCGTAAAGGAACAGCCGGAAGAAATCCGGCGGGGAGCACTGCTTTGAGGCGTCAAACCGGAAACGGCGGGACCAATCCTGCCGGGTCGAGCCGTGGCCTGCGGCTCGACCCCTTCTCCCTGCCGCACCGCTTCGCGGTGAGCGACGCGGGAGCAGACGGAAGCGTGCGTTTCGTCGAGCTCACGCGTGAGCGCGTCGTCTTGCGTCGATCCGTACGCGGGATGCTGATGGCGGTCAATCTTCCGGTCGCCGCCTATCTGGGCGTGGCGCTTCGCATCGAGGCCTCCGCGGATGCTGCCGCCGATGCCGTCGCGCTCGTGCTGGCACATCGTGACGGCGGCCTTTCGTTCCCGCTCTACAGCGCCTCCGACAGCTCCGAGGTCATTGCCGAATGGCAATCCTGGGGCCGGGTGCTCAGGCTGCCGCTGCTGGTCGCAGAAGCGGACGGCGCCTTGCGCGAGCCGTTCCGGCGGATCGGCGCCGTGCGCGTCGGCGCAATGCTGCCGCGCCGCCGCAAGCATTCCGCGTTGAGAGCGCGGCGGCCGTCCATCTTGCTGCGCCGCAAAGGGAGCGGTGCGCTTGCCGCCACGCCCATCCACCGCGGCGAGCGCGAGATCATTGCCCGGAACTAACAGCTAACTCGCACCCCAATGGGCGACCATTGCGTCGAGCACGAACGCAGCGAACAAGATCAGGCCCGCGTCACGGTTCGATTTAAAGATGGCGAGGCACAGCGCCGGATCATCGATATCGAGGCGCTTGATCTGCCAGGCAAGGTGCGCCGCGAAGGCGATGAGCCCCGCCGCCAACGCAAGGCCGCCACTCGCGGTCCATCCGGCGGCCGCGATGAGCGCCACCGCGAGTGCAAAGAAGATTGCCAGCATGGGCTTGGTGCGCGGACCGAACAACAGGGCCGTCGACTTGATGCCCACAAAGGCATCGTCCTCGCGATCCTGATGGGCATAGATGGTGTCGTAGCCGATCACCCAGGAAATAGCCCCCGCATACAGAAGCCAAGCCGGCGCATCTAGGCTGGCGAAGATCGCGGGCCAGCCCATCAAGGCGCCCCACGAGAACGCAAGACCAAGCACGATCTGCGGCCAATAGGTCACTCGCTTCATAAAGGGATAGATCGCGACGACGGCCAGCGAAGCAAAACCGGTGAGGATCGTGAACCGATTGAATTGCACCAGCACCGCAAGCCCAAGCAGCGCCTGAGCGAGGAGAAATACGGCGGCAGCACCCACGCTCACCTGGCCGGACGGAATGGGGCGTGAACGCGTCCGTTCCACGCGCGCATCGAGGTCGCGATCGACGATGTCATTCCAGGTGCAGCCGGCCCCGCGCATCGTGAAGGCGCCGATGAAGAACAACAGCGCGTACCAGAGGCTGACCGGGGCCGCAGACTTGACGGCCGCCAACCCCAGCGACCACCAGCAGGGCAGCAGCAACAGCCAGGCGCCGATCGGCCGATCTAGCCGGGCGAGCCGCAAATAGGGCCGCGCCCAAGCCGGGGCGCGGCGGTCGACCCAGTTGTTGGTTGAATCAGCGACCGCTCCGGTCATCTGGGCGGTGCGTCAACGCACAGAACTGCCCTGCAGCGTGTCGAAGATGCCCTGCCCGGACTTGGAGTTTCCAACGTCGGGCAATATCGGGTTGGAGTTGAGGGCATCGCTCAATGTGGGGCCGGTCGGGCGCGGATGGTCGGCGGCATCGCAGACCTTATCCTTGACCAGCGTCACCTTGCGTTGCTCCTCTTGCATGTTCTTGACGGCAGCTGGCGGGACGCCGCACACGGCCTGGTTCGCCGCCATGCCCTGAACGAACTTCGCTTCGGTTGCCAGGAAAACCTTGAACAGCTTGCAGGCCTCGGCCGGGTCGGCATGGCGCTCATTGGCGGCCTTGATCGCCTCACCGTTCTTCTGGGTTTCATCGCGCAGGACCAAGAGCTGCTGGCAGGCGGGTGGCGGGCCGGCCGGCGGCCCCCCGAATCCGCCTCCACCCGGCATCCCGCCGCCGGGCACGCCCGCACCCGGCACTCCGGCCCCGGGCATGCCTGGCATCCCGGGCAGGCCGCCGAACTGGGCCAAGGCGACCGGTGTCGAGGCCACGGCGAGCATGGCCGCAACCGATACGGAAGAAAGGACTCGACGGAACGTCATGGCAATCCCCTCCCGCCCCCCGAGCGCGAGTCTTCTCCTGATGATACCTGGCTATATTAACAGCATATTAATTCCGGCAAGAACACGGCAGTAGACCTAATTTCCGCGCTCTGCACCCCGAGCAAATACGGATTCCTAGCCGGACAAGTGTGCCACAATCTGTGTTGGGGATGAATGGTCACGGCAGGCCCTATGCCCGTAAAACGCGTGGAAGGCGGTATTTAAGGGTTTGGATTCCGCCCATAACACAGCGGAGCTCGATTGGCTTACGGATCAAGGGCTAATATGCCGCGCTACGATTTCCGCACCCCCAGGCTCTTTGTGGATCATGACCTGGCGGCAGGCGCCGTGATCGCGCTCGACGCGGCGCAAACCAACTACCTGCGCAACGTGTTGCGGCTCAAGGCCGGCGACCCGGTGCTGGTGTTCAACGGCCGGCAGGGAGAATGGCGGGCGGTGATCGCGGACGGCGGAAAACGCGCGCTATCGCTCACGCTCGAGAGCCTGTTGCGCGACCAAACACACCCGCTTGACCTGCACTATTGCTTCGCACCGCTCAAGCATGCGCGCCTCGACTATATGGTGCAGAAGGCAGTCGAGATGGGGGCCTCGCGGCTCCAGCCGGTGCTGACGCAGCATGGCCAGATCAGCCGCATCAATATCGAACGTATGCGCGCCAATGCGACCGAGGCAGCCGAGCAATGCGGCATCCTCGACGTGCCCGCGATCGCAGCCCCGCTCGCGCTGGAACATCTCATTGCCGAGCGCGACCCGGCGCGACTGCTGGTGTTTTGCGACGAGGACGCGGAGGTCGGCGACCCGATCGAGGCGCTTACGATGGCGCGCCAAGCTGCGGGGAACCTGCCCTCGATTGCGGTCCTGATCGGCCCCGAAGGCGGTTTTGCAGCGGCTGAGCGGGCTCTGTTGGTCCGGCAGCCCAATGTGGTGCGCCTGGCGCTCGGCCCACGCATCCTGCGCGCCGATACGGCGGCGGTTGCGGCGCTCGCCGTGGTGCAGAGCGTGCTGGGCGACTGGCGCTGATCGGTTGTTAATCGCGGCGGCGCTTTGCGGTCGAAATACCGGTGGGGCCGTGCTAAAGCGCCGCCACCAGCCGCTGATACAACCAAAGCCGCCATGAACGCTGCCCCCGCAACCGGTCTTGCCACGCCTGATGCCCGGGCGGAGGGGCTCGTCAGCGGCTTTGTGCGCGCCGGCTATGCGCGTCTTGAACCCGCGACCCTGCAGCCAGCCGAACCGTTCCTCGATCTGTCGGGCGAGGATATCCGCAAGCGCATGTATTTGACGGTCGATCCGCAGGGACGCGAAATGTGCCTGCGGCCCGACCTCACCATCCCGGTATCGCGCGACTATCTCGCTTCGCCGCAGGCCGGCAAGCCCGCGGGCTTCTGCTATCTCGGGGCAGTGTTTCGTCACCGCGAAGACGAGCCGAGCGAATTCCTGCAGGCAGGGATCGAATCCTTCGGCCGGACCGATATCGCGGCCGCAGACGCGGAGATGCTGGCGCTCGGTCTGGAGGCAACCGGCCATTATGGGCTTGCGGTACCCGAGATCCGCCTGGGCGATGTCGGCTTGTTTGCGGCTTTGGTGGCCGCGCTCGACTTGGCGCCGGCGTGGAAGCGGCGCCTGGTCAAGGATTTCAACCACAAGTCGACGTTGGCGCATGATCTCGACCGCCTGGTCATCTCGACCGCTCACACGCGCCCCGAATATCAAGGCATGCTGGCCGCGCTCGCCGGCTCCGATCCGTCGGCCGCGCGCGCTTTGGTCGCCGACCTTCTGTCGATTGCCGGCATCTCGACGGTCGGCGGACGCTCCGTCGGCGAGATAGCGGAGCGCTTCCTCGAGCAAGCAACCATGAGCGTCCAGAGCTCCTTGCCGCGGGAGACTCGGTCGCTCATCGAGCGTTTTCTCGCGATCGGCGGCGATCCCGACCAGGCAGCCGCCCAGTTGCGCGGTCTGGCGCAGGACGCCGGCCTCGACCTCGACAAGGCTCTCGACTTGTTCGAGAGCCGGACCGGCTTTCTGGCTGCGCGCGGCATCGATGTTGGCCGCATCCACTTCTCCACCGCCTTCGGGCGCGGCGTCGACTACTACACCGGCTTCGTGTTCGAGCTGCACCGCGCCGGCATGCCGGAGAGCGGCCAGCTGGTCGCCGGCGGACGCTATGATGGGCTCTTGACGCGGATCGGCAGTCCGGCACCGATCCCGGCAGTCGGCTTTGCGGTCTGGATCGAGCGCCTCGCGGCGTGCGGGAGCGCGCGATGAGCAGCCCCTTCGTCATCGCGATCCCGGCCAAAGGACGGCTGCAGGAGAACGCTGAGGCCTTCTTCGCCCGCGCCGGTCTCGAGCTCATCAAGCCGCGCGGAGCGCGCAATTACCGCGGCACTATTGCGGATCTGCCCGGCATCGAGGTCGCCTATGTTTCGGCCGGCGAGATCGCCCAGCTGTTGGCGCAGGGCGGCGTCCATTTCGGTGTCACCGGCGAAGACCTGCTGCGGGAGATGATCTCCGACATCGATGCGAGCATCGTGTTCATCGATGCGCTGGGGTTCGGCTACGCCAATGTGGTGGTGGCGGTCCCGCAGGCCTGGATCGACGTGCACAGCATGGCCGACCTCGATGATGTGGCAACCGCGTTCCGCCTCAAGCACGATCGCAAGATGCGGCTCGCCACCAAATACGTGAACCTGACGCGCACCTTCTTCTCAGAGCAGGGCATCACCGACTATCGGATCGTCGAGAGCACCGGCGCGACCGAGGGCGCGCCGGCTGCCGGCACCGCCGAGCTCATCGTCGACATCACCACGACCGGGACCACGCTCGCGGCCAATGCCTTGAAGGTGATCGACGACGGATTGATCCTGCGCTCGCAAGCCAATCTAGTCGCCGCACGCGGCGCCACATGGGGAGCAAATGAGCGGGAAATTGCGCGGCTCCTGCTGGACCGCATCGCCGCGCAGAAGACCGCGCGCGCTTTTCGCGAGGTTCGCACCCGCTTCGTGCGTTGCGATGAGCAGCTCCTGGCAGAAGCCAAGCTCCGTTTCGGTGTGCAGAGCCCGTTCGGCGGACCAACCTCCTCGGGCATGCTCACCTTGCACTGCCCGCCCGGTCAGGTGCATCCGCTGGCAAATTTCCTACGCCAGCACGGCGCCGAGAATGTCGCAGTCGCCGCGCTCGATTATGTGTTCTCGCGGGAAAATCCGCTGTTCGCCCGCCTCCAGGCGGGGCTTGGCGACTAAACTCGCCGCCGGAGCAATGCTTATTCGCCAGCAATTGGCATCTATTGAATATATCAAAGCGGGCAAAGCGCGACCGCTTGCGGTAACGACGGCTGCACGCTCTGAGACTCTGCCGGACATACCCACCGTGGGGGAAATGTTGTCAGGTTTTGAGGCTAGCGCGTGGGTTGGTTTCGGAGCGCCAAGGAGCACACCCGCCGACATTGTCAACAACCTCAATAGGGAGATCAATGCTGCTCTCGCCGAGCCCAAGATGAAGGTGCGGATCGCAGAGTTGGGCGCGACAGCAGCGGTGATGTCGCCCACCGAAGCGGATAAGTTCGTGCTCGACGAGATCGAGAGTGGGCGCCGGTAGTTAAGTCGGCCAACATCAAGCTGGAGTGAAAGGTCACGGCAGCTCCGGGAGGGCGCCGAGCCTTGCAAGTCGGCGCCGCGATCCTTACTCCTACTCGTAAGAGTAGGAGGCGGCCATGCGCATCACCTCAAAAGGCCAGGGGACCATTCCGGCTCAAATCCGCGAGCGCGCGGGTCTGTTGCCGCAGACGGAGGTAGAGTTCGAGCTCGACCGCAAGGGCGTGCGCATCGTTCGCGCCAAGACCCGCAAAAGCGATGGTCGCGGCGCCCGGGTTGTCGCCCATTTGCGGAGCCGCGGGGATGTCGCGATGAGCACGGATGCGATCATGGCGCTGACCCGAGATGACTGAATGACCGCGGTGCTGGTCGACGCCAACGTTCTTCTCGACATCATGACGGAAGACGTGCGTTGGTTCGCTTGGTCGGCGGTGATCGTCACCACCTTGTAATCAATCCAGTCATTTGTGCTGAGGTCTCGATCAGGTATTCGCGAATCGAGGAGCTAGATGCCGCGCTTCCCAAGCCCATGTTCGACCGCGAAGCCATTCCGTACGAAGCCGCCTTTCTTGCAGGCAAGGCATTCGTGACCTATCGGCGGCGGGGCGGAACAAAACCATCGCCGCTTCCGGATTTTTTCATTGGTGCCCACGCGGCCGTTGCCGGATATACGCTGATGACGCGCGATGCGGCGCGGTATCGTACTTATTTTCCCAAGCTGGCGCTGATTGTTCCGGGCTGAGCCGCTCCCGGATACTTGCGGCTCCGGGAGCGGGGCGGCAACTTGCAGCAAGGCCTTGCGCCATCGGGAAGATCTGCCGGCGCGGCTCACTCCCCGGTGATATGGGCGGCCTTGATGATCGGCCACCATTTCTCGATCTCGGCCTTCTGCAAGGCGCCGAGTGCCTGCGGGGTCTGCTGATCGCGCGGCGGGATTTCGAGGCCCAAGGTCGCCATGCGCTCGCGCACGCCAGCATCAGCCATGGCGTCGATCGCGGCAGCATTGAGCTTGGCGACGATGTCTGCAGGCGTGCCTCTCGGCACCCATAACCCGTACCAGACCGACATGTAGAGCCCCGGCAGGCCGGCCTCGTCCACGGTCGGCACGTCCGGGGCGGAGGCAAGCCGCTCCTTGGCGGTTACGGCGAACGCCTTGACGGCACCGGACTTCACCTGCGCCATGGAATTGGACGTCTGATCTACGATCAAATTGATCTGGCCAGCCATGAGATCGGTCAACGCCGGACCGGTGCCCCGATAGGGCACGAAGGGAAAATGCGTGCCAATCTCGTTCTGGAAATACACGCCGGCCACGTGCGAGGCGGAGCCGGGGCCGGCGGTGCCGGCCGACACTTTGTCTTCGTTTGATTTGATCCACGTCACGAATTCCTTGAGGTTTGTGGCCGGCACGCTCTTGTTGCTGATGATCCACAGCGGATTGGACGGCAGGCGCGCGACCGGCGCGAGATCCTTGAGGAGATCGTAGGGCAGGTCATAGATCGCGCCGTTCACCACATGGGTGCTCCAATGGCCGATGCTGACCGTGTAACCGTCGGCAGGCGCGCGCACCACACGACCGACCCCGACGGTTCCACCGGCCCCGGTGACGTTCTCGATGATCACCTGCTGGCCGAGCGAGACGCGCATGCGGTCGCCGATGACGCGCGCCAGCGCATCGGAGGGTCCGCCGGCCGCGAACGGCACCACGATCGTGACCGGGCGGGTCGGGAAAGTCTGCGCCGCCGCACCGGCACCGGCGACATGCGCTAATGCGGCCGCAACGGCGACGAGGAGCAACAATCTTCGCACGCATCCCTCCATTCAGCTGTTCATCGGCCAGTCATGCTAGCAGGCCCTCGCCATGCCGCGAAGCCGAGGCAGCGCGACTTCGGCAGCTGGGGCCGCTACCCTGCTGCGGCGGCGGACGGCCGCAAGCTCCGTTCAGTGCATCGCGGAGCGACCGTGGCTACGGAACACCACGAAATGCGACAGAGAGAAGTTGACCAGGAAGCTCGCCCCGATGGCGAGAAACTTACCGATCAGAACCGGGTCGATATCGTGCCCGGCTAGGCGCAGCGGCGCGTCGGGCCCCTCCAGGAGATGTAGCAGCCCCAGAATGGAATATTTCACGATGAAGATGGTCGCCGTATTGGCGATGAGCCCGCCGACCTGCGCGAGGAGAAAGCTCGCATAGGCCCTGAGGCGCAGCTTGCGGCCTGATTCGGCCGCAAAGGTGATCATCGAATTCATCACATAGGAGCCGGTGACCGCAACCAGCCAGGAAATCAGGTTGGAGATGATGATCCCGAATGGTATCGCGGAAAATCCGACCAGGTAGAAGAAGAAGGAAAAGACGCCGAAATCGACCGCGGCATTGACCACGCCCACGAGCGCGAAGGTCACCGCTTTGCGGGCGACGGCACGCCGTCCGGGCTCCGCAAAGGCGCGGCGGCTGAGGGCTTCGAGCGGTGCGGGCAACCACATGGCGTGCCTCGCTTAGAGCATTTTTGCAAAAAAAGCATGCCTTGCGGTGCGCATCAGCCCTGCCGATCTCCTCCCCGCCCCGGGCGGCTGCCGACTCATCTCGTGGCGCATAGTGCTGGGACAAGATGCGCCAACAGTCCCGTAGGACAGCGGGCCCAGGCTGGGCTATACATGCGGCGAATGGTCCGGGCATGCGGTCCAAGTAACTACAATATCAGGCGTAACAGGAAAGCGCCGAGCAGGCGGCGCACAACAGGCTGGCATTCATGAGTTCCAGTGCAATAGGCTTTACCCGCGAAGCTCCAACCAAGCCGCGCGCCGGGGTCGGCCTCTCGATCGTAGTCCCGCTCTTCAACGAGGCCGCGGGGCTGCCTTCGCTGCATGCGCGCATCCTGGAGGTTGCGCAGCGCCTGAAGGTCGCGCGCGGGCTCAAGATCGAGATCGTCTATGTGGATGACGGCAGCCGCGATTCCACTCTGGCGGTCGCGCACGCCCTGCCGGCCGCCGTCGCGGATTTGCAGGTCGTGTCGCTGTCACGCAATTTTGGCAAGGAGGCAGCGCTGGCGGCAGGCCTTGATCACACGCGTTTCGGCGCTGTGCTGTTCATGGACGGCGACGGGCAGCATCCTCCGGCATTGATCGAGACTTTGGTGGAGCACTGGCTCGACGGCGGCTATGACGTGGTCTACACGGCCAAGGCCACCCGCGAGAATGAGCCGCGGCTCTTCCGCCTCGCCGTCAAGACGTTCTATCTCCTGATCAATTGGGGCGCACGGCAGAAGATCCCCGAGGACGCCGGCGACTTCCGCCTACTCTCCCCGCGCGCCGCTGCAGCCTTGCGCGAACTGCCCGAGCGCAACCGTTTCTTCAAGGGCCTGGCAAGCTGGATCGGCTTCCGCCAGATGCGGGTCGATTACCAGCCGGCCGAGCGGGCGCACGGCCGCAGCACCTGGAGCATTTATTCCCTGATCGCCTTTTCGATCGAGGGGGTGACCTCGTTTTCCGGCGTGCCGCTGCGGTTTGCGAGCTTGCTCGGCTTCCTGCTGCTCGCCTTTGCGCTGATCTTCGCTGCCGACATCCTGATCGAGACGCTGATCTACGGTCAGTCGGTCCCCGGCTATCCTTCGATGATCATCGGCCTGATGGTGCTCAACAGCATGCAGCTGTTCATGATGGGCATCATGGGTGAGTATATTGCCAAGATGTTCTCCGAGGTCAAAGCCCGCCCGATCTATTTCGTGGCCGAGCAAACTCTCAAGACCGCCGAAGAAGATGCCAGTGGCGTCGATGAGGGGACGGGCGACGCCGAAAGGCAAACGACGCGAACTGCGGCGGAGTAGACTCTGCTTGCTGTAGAAGTGGCCTGAGTATTGATGAGGCCGCGCGATTTGAGGCTTGCTTGGACGGACCATCCAACCGGTCGGCGGCAGAGGGGCGAGCGGATGCAGCCAATGACGCTCCCGCGCCCCGGCGGATTTGGCTGTGCGCCGACGACTACGGCATATCCGGCGCAGTCAACGTGGCGATCCGCGATCTCGTGGTGCGGCGGCGCATCAACGCCACCTCGGTCATGGTGGTCGCGCCGAGCTTCCATCGCTCCGAGGCCCACGCGCTGACGAAGCTCAACAGCGGAGCGGCGCGCGTCGCCATCGGCTTGCATCTGACCCTGACGGCACCGTTCCGCCCCCTCAGCGAGCGCTATGAGCCCTTGCGAGAAGGCGCATTTCTGCCGCTTGGTGCCACCATGGCGCGCGCATTCCTCCATCGCCTCGACGGCGAGGCACTGCGGCGCGAGCTCACCGCGCAGGTGAAAATGTTCGTGCACACATTCAGCCGCGCGCCTGATTTCATCGACGGGCATCAGCACGTGCATCTGTTCCCGCAGATCCGCGATGCCGCGCTCGCGGTTGCCAAAGCAAGCGCGCCGCGCGCTTGGCTGCGGCAATGCGGACGAGCGGTTCCGCATCGCTTCAGCTTCGCCGACCGCAAAGCCTTGCTGTTGGACCATTTGAGCAAGGGCTTTCGCCGGCGCGCCCAAGCGCAGGGCGTGCGCACCAATCCGGGCTTTGCCGGCGCCTATGAGTTCGAAGACGGCGCCGAGCTCTCGTCGCTGTTTGCCGGGTTTGTTGATGAAGTTCCGGACGGCGGGCTGATCATGTGCCATCCGGGCTTCGTGGACGCAGAATTGGCAAAGCTCGATCCGCTGACCTCGTTGCGCGAACGGGAATATGCGTTCCTGTCCGGGGATGCGCTGCCGGAATTGCTCGCCCGCCATGGGGCGGCACTCGCTTCGCCTCGGGGCTGACTGCGGCCACGTGTCACGGCGGCCGAAGCGCAAGCCCCCGAGGACACAAAATTTTGTCTCCTGCAGCACCTTGGGGTCATTCCGTCGCCACCTGGGCTTCCTAAATGATGACCCGTCTTCACGGAGGAGGGAGATCCATGACTCCGCAAGAACGCGAGCTCATCGATGAGCTCTTCGATCGACTTGCCAAGCTCGAGAGCACGGCGCGCGACCCCGACGCCGAGCGGGCCATCATCGAGGGGCTGCGGCGCGCCCCCAACGCGACTTACGCTCTGGTGCAAACCGCACTGGTGCAGGACGAGGCGCTCAAGCGCGCCGATGCGCGCATTCGTGCGCTCGAGGCACAACTCGGCCAAGCGCCTCAGTCCGGCGGCGGCTTTCTCGACAATATGCGCGATGCATTGCTCGGCCGGCGCGATCAACCGCGCGCCGGCTCGGTGCCTTCGGTGCGGCCGCAAGCGCAGAGCATGGGCGTCGCACCCGCCCCGGCGGCGCCGTGGCAACCGGCAGCATCGGGTGGCGGCTCGTTTCTGGGCACCGCTGCGGCCGCAGCAGCGGGCGTCATTGGCGGGTCGCTTCTACTCGATGGCATCCGCTCGATGATGGCCCCGAGCCACGCCGCCTTCTACGCCGACCCAGGCTTCGGCGCCTTTGATCCCGGGCTCGGCATGTCCTCGCCTGCACCGTGGGGTGGTGGCAGCGGCGAGCTCGCTCGCGAGGCCGGTATCGATGACATCGGCCGCGACCCCAATGCGGGTGGCGGTGGTTTCGACTTGTTCGACCCCAACGACAACGGTGTGAGCGACCAGAGCACCGATTTCGCCGACAACAGCGGCGACTTCGGCAGTGATTTCGGCGGTGGCGGCGATTTTGGTGGCGGCGACTTCAGCAGCGATGTTTGACCTGGTGGTGCCTGGATGCAAAGAGGGCCGCCCTGACAAGGCGGCCCTTCAACCATGTGAGGCCCGCTGATCAGATGACGATGACTTTTGCCCCGACCTTGACCCGATCGTAGAGATCGATGACGTCCTCATTGCGCATGCGGATGCATCCCGAGGATACGGCGGTGCCGATGGTCCAGGGCTCGTTCGAGCCATGGATCCGGTAGAGGGTCGAGCCCAGGTACAAGGCGCGGGCACCGAGCGGATTTTCCGGACCTCCCTCCATGTGACGCGGCAAATCGGGGCGCCGCTTCAACATGTCTTCGGGCGGCGTCCAATCCGGCCACTCGCGCTTGCTGGTGACGTTGTGGACGCCCGCCCAGGTGAATCCCGGACGGCCCACCCCGATGCCGTAGCGTAGCGCCCGGCCATTGCCTTCGACCAGATAGAGAAAGCGTTCCGGCGTGTTGATGATGATGGTGCCGGGCGCCTCGCTGCCGGCGTAGTCGACCTCCTGCTTGAGGTAGCGGGGATCGAGGCCCTGCGGCGTGCCTGCGTCGGAGGGCTGATAATATTGCGAAGGATCATAGCCACCGAGGCTGCTCGGCTGCGGCTGTGCGCGAGGAGAGCCGCCGAACAGCATTTCGATGAAACCTCCGCCCAGGTTGGGGCCCGGCGCGGCGACCGGCTGCACCGCACGATCAGGCATTTGGTGGGTTGCGGGGGTGAGGGCGAGCGGACCGGCGGCTGCCGTGCCGCCCACGATTAAGCTCGCGAGCAGAGCCGGAACAAGACGATTGAGCATGATGCTGAACTCTCGGATACGCGGGTACACGAACTCGTGTCGAAACGGCCAAGGGTGCGGCGCTCGACATGCGCAAGATTAGATTCAAATCGTCGTCGGTTTGGTAAAAGCGCCGGTGAGAATTGTTATGGATAACGACAGAAAGAAGCTGTTCATCGAGTTATAGTTTTTTTCGGGTAAACATCGCACCCTCATGGTTAATCCCAGCTTGCGGGCGCAGCGCGGCGCATCATGATTAGGTAGAAAAACGTAAGCCGGGCATGAACCCCGCATTAAGCCGCCCGCCCGTAGTGTTCGGGAAACGGCGCAAACGGGGGCGGCCATGCCAGTGCGGCAGAAAACCTTCCGCATCGAACGTATGTCCCGGGCGAGCGGTGGCACGGCCGCATCGAGCGCGGCTGCTCCGGGCAGCACGGGCGCGGTGCTGCAGCAGCACGAGGTGCTGGCGGAAATACGCGCCTTGCGCGACCTGATCGAGCAGCGGACGTCGCCGCCGGTCGGCAGCCCCGAGGAAACCGCCAAAAGCGATCAGATCACGATCCACGACCTGAACAAGCTCAAATACGAGACCGACAGCATCCATCGCGCCATCACCCGCACCATGCGAGAGCTCGCCGATCTCCATTTCGGCGCGTTCGCCGGCGGCGAGGGCGGGCCCGCCAGCCGTGAGCTCGACGCAGTAGCGGATTATACTGAACGGGCTACGCAACAGATCCTGGAAGCGGCCGAGAGTATCGACGAGGCCGCCAATACGCTCTCCGCCTTGCTCAACCAGGAACAGGATCAGGCGCTCGCGAGCGACATTCGCGACCACGTGGTGCGCATATTCGAGGCCTGTAATTTCCAGGACATAAGTGGCCAGCGCATCGCGAAAGTGCTCGCGACCTTGAGCTTCGTCGAGGACCGGGTCAGCCGCATGCTGGAGATTTGGGGGGGGTGCGAGGCGATCAAGGACTATACGGCCGCACAGACCGAGCGCGGTGCCGAACCCAAGCTGGTGAACGGTCCCAAGCTCAGCGGCGACAGCGGTCACGTGTCGCAGCAGGAAATCGACGCGATGTTCGCCTGACCGGCATCTGCCGGCCCCTTTTGCATCGAGAGCCGCCGCACGCCCGGTGACGCGAGCTCTTGCCGACCGCCTGCCCGGCTGGCACTGGTCACCGATGACCTTGCCGACCCAGCTCGCCACCGCGGCGATTTTTGCTTTGACCTATGCGGGGGTGGCGCTGGGCCGCATCCCCGGTCTGCGCCTCGACCGCGCCGGCGTGGCGCTTACCGGCGCCGCACTGATGTTGGCGGTCGGCGCGCTGTCGCCGCAGGAGGCTTATCAGGCAATCGACCTCGACACGATCGTGCTGCTCACCGGAATGATGATCGTCGTAGCGCATCTCAAGCTTTCCGGCTTCTTTCGCCTGGTGGCCGGCTGGGCGCTGACGCGGGCCCATTCGCCGCGTCTGCTGCTCGCAGCCGTAGTCATCACCGCCGGTGCGTTCTCTGCGTTTCTGGTCAATGATGCGGTCTGCCTGGTCATGGCACCGCTCGTCATTGAGGTGACGCGCGCATTGCGGCGCGAGCCCCTTCCCTATTTGCTGGCTTTGGCGATGGCGGCAAATGTCGGCAGCACCGCGACCATCACCGGCAACCCGCAGAATATGATCATAGGGGCGATCTCGCAGATTCCCTACACGGCGTTCGCCGCCGCACTCGCCCCGGTCGCGACCGTCGGCCTGCTGCTGGTAGTCCTCGTGATTTCTTTTGCCTGCCGGGCCGAGCTCGGTGACAAAGCGCGTCTTACGGCTGCGGCACCGCCTGCGCGCGTGCACAGGCCACAGATGATCAAGGCGGTGGTGGTGACGCTCGGCGTGGTTGGGTTGTTCTTCGCCGGCGTTCCGGTTGCCAAGGCCGCAATCCTGGGCGGTGCGTTGTTGTTGGTCACCCGGGCGATCAAGGCACGCAAGGTGTACCGCGAGATCGACGGCGCGCTGCTCTTGATGTTTGCCGGGCTGTTCGTGGTGGTGGCGGGCGCCGAGAAGGTGCTGCTCGGTCCGGAGGTTCTCGCAGCGGCGCGCGACCTTCGCCTCACCGACAGCTTCGTGCTGACCGGCATCACCGCTGTTCTCTCCAACATCATCAGCAACGTGCCGGCGGTGCTGGCGCTGAAGCCCTTCGTTTCAGGCCTTGCTGATCCAACGCGGACCTGGCTCGTGATCGCGATGAGCTCGACGCTCGCCGGCAATCTGACCCTGGTCGGATCTGTCGCCAACCTGATCGTGGCCGAGCGCGCCCGCGCGGCCGGCATCCACATCTCGTTCTGGGCCTATTGCCGCGCCGGCATTCCGCTGACGCTCCTCACCCTCGCGCTTGGCGCCTGGTGGCTCAGCTGAAGCGGCGGACCTTTTGCAGCTATTTCGATTTCGGCCGGATCGCCGCCGATGCGTTGATGGTCGCATGCAGGTTGCGCGCATAGTCGATCGCCCCCTGCATGTCCATGTGCAGCGCCGAGCGCGTGTATTCCTTGACGCCTAGACGTGCGACTCGCGGCGCCTTCATCATGGCGGCACAAAGCCTCTCGAGCGCGGCATCAAGGTCCGCGAGCGGCACCACCTCGCTGACGAGACCAGCCTCGCGCGCCCGCGCCGCGCTGATGGTGGCGGTCGAATAGACGAAATAAGTCATCGCCTTGCGCGGCACGCGATCGACCAGCGCCGACATCACCATCGTGGGCAGGATGTTGTGCAGCATTTCGGGAATCTGGAACTGGGCATTGTCGGCCGCGAGCGTGATGTCGCAGACCGCCGCGATGGCGCAGCCGAAACCGAGCGCACGGCCCTTCACCACGCCGATGACCGGCACCGGCGCGCGGCGAAACGCGTTATAGCAGTCGAACACCACGTCACTGCCGAACCTTCGCTCCAATGCGTCGGAGGAATTGCTGGCGGGCCGGCGGCCGGCCGGGGAGCGGCCGACGCAGAAGTCGTCGCCGGCCCCGCGCAGCACGATGATCTCGGCATCACCGCCGCCCAGCAGAATCTTGGTCAGCTGCTCGGCCATATCGTCGCTGGCGGCATTGCCGTCCTGCGGCCGGTTCAAGGTGATCTCGAGGATGGGGCCCTTCTGCGTGATGAGAATGTCGGAAATCGCTGCCTCCTCTTGCCGAAGTCTTCTCGGTCCCCTGATGCTTTAGTGGACGCCCTCGGAAGTCGCAATGTGCTCACCGCGATGGTTGCGAACAATCCATCGAGGCCGCAATATGCGGCCGGGCACATGCAAGAACCCAGAGGGTGGAGGCGGAATCTCATGAAGAATGTCTGCGTGCGCGCCGGCGGCGCGCTGGCCGTTGTTATTGCCGCAATTGCACTGGTGGCGCCGACAACGGCGGCCGAGAAGCCCGATTGGGCGTTCCCGGTCACCGAGAAAGACCAGCCCCCGCCGCGCATCGAAGGCACGCAAGTCCGCCCCGCTCCGCCCGGAAGCACGCTCTCGATCACGCGCGCCAAGGCGGATGACATGTATGACATCCCCAATTGGTACCCGAACATGTATCCGCCGATGCCGAAGATCGTGCAGTTCGGCAACAAGGACACCCAGGTGCGCGCCTGCGGCTCCTGCCACCTGCCGACCGGCACCGGGCATGACGAATCCGCCTATGTGGCCGGATTGCCGGTCGGCTACTTCACGCGACAGCTGGCCGACTGGAAGAGCGGCGACCGCAAATACGGCGCGGTCATGAGCGGGATCTCGAAAGCTGCGACCGAAGCCGAGATCAAGGATGCGGCGGTCTACTTCAACTCGGTCAAGCCGCGGCCATGGATCAAAGTGGTCGAGACCGACACGGTGCCCAAGACTTTCGTCGGCCCCGGCAACAAGCGCCTGGTGCATCCCGCGGGCGGCACCGAGCCGCTCGGCGACCGCATCATCGAGGTGCCGCAGAACGAGGAGGATGTGGTGTACCGCGATCCTCGCAGCGGGTTCGTGGCCTATGTGCCCAAGGGCAGCATCGCCAAGGGCGAGGCCTTGGTCATGACCGGTGGCGGCAAGACCATGCCGTGCGCGACCTGCCACGGCCGTACCCTGCAAGGCTTGGGCGAGGTACCGGGCATCGCCGGACGGCACCCCAATTATATCGTTCGTCAGTTGTGGGACATCCAGAACGGCGATCGCGGCGGCGAATCAGCCATGCTGATGCAGCCGGTCGTCGAGAAGCTCACAACCGACGACATGCTTGCGCTCGCCGCCTATGTGGCTTCGCGCAAGCCGTGACGCCTCTCAAGGCTCTCCGGCAAGCGGGCCAAATCCCTTTGGCGGCTGCCGATGCCGCGTGCCTGCCTCATAAGCCGAGGCAATTTCAAACAGGAGCGCCTCGTCAAAGGGTCGTCCGAGAAATTCCATAGCCACCGGGAGCTGATCCGGCTTGGGACCCTCGAGCCGGCTGCCGTTCGGATCGCCGGCATCCGGCACGCGGTCATACACTTCCCGGGTGAAGCCGGCCGGCACCACGATGGCGGGAAAACCCGTGACGGGGCTCAGGTTCACCGCATAGCTGCCGCCACCCCCGCGATAGAGGTCGAGATCGCTTCGCAGCGTCGCCTCACCAGGGACAAGGTCCGGATTGGATGGCTTCGTTCCCGCCTTCAGGACACGCGGCTCAAGCCGCGGATTGTAGGCGGCGGCAGCACGGCTCGGATAGATCAGCGGCGCCGGAACTGTGGTGTACAAATAAACAAGGGCGTCGAGATTGTTGTCTGCCATCACCTTGTAGAGGATGCGCTGCAAGTTGGCGATCCGCAGCGTATGATTGACCCCCTCAGGCGTATCGAGCACCTCTTGCTTGGCGCCGAGCGCGGTCTGCAGCCACTCGTTTTCCCCCGCGAAGGCTTGCGTGGCATAGATATCCTGGACGCTGCGAAACTTGGCGTCACCGCGCTCCTTGAGATAGAGGTCGAGCGCATATCTCGCCTCATTGCGCGGGGTCGGCAGCGCGAGCATGCGGAGGTTGACCCCGCGCGCGCCGGTCGGCAGCAGTTTCGGATCAGCTGCGATTGCGGCCAGCCCGTCGACCGGCTTGGCGCCGGGCGGGAGCGCGGCCGGAAAAGTCTGAGTGAAAAAGCTCGGCTCATAGGCCGTCATGATCGCGGCGATGGCAGCGCGAAAATCGAGCGGATCGACCAGCGTCGCGCCGAGACTTTTCATGTCGGCGAGCGCCTCGTTGCCGATGCGGATGTTGTCGCCATCCGCAAGGGTCGCCTCGATCATGAAATCGCGTACGACGCCGAGCCGCTTGCCGGCGAGCGAATTGCGGCCCGTATAGCTCAAATAGGCAACCGGCTTCCTGCCTTGCGCGATGGCGGTGATGGCATCACGCGGATCCTCGCCCGTCAGGACTTCGAGCACAGTCGCGGCATCTGCCACAGAGCGGCATAGGGGACCGCCGCGATCGCGCGAGAACGTCAGCGGCACGATCCCGGCGCGGCTGGTCAGCCCCTGCGTTGCCACCATGCCGACCAGGGCATTCACCGAGGAAGGATAGCGCACTGAACCGGCCGTATCGGTGCCGAGCGCGCACATGGCCAAATTCGCCGCCACCGCCGCCGCTGAACCTGCGCTGGAGCCGCCAGTAATGCGTTTGGTATCATAGGGGTTGCAACTCTGGCCGCCGAGCGTGCTGCGACCGATGCCGGCAGGCGCATATTCATCGAGATTGGTCTTGCCCAGAATGATCGCGCCGGCGGCGCGAAGCTTTGCCACCATAGTGGCGTCCTTCGGCGGCTTGTCGTTGGCGTAGTCGGCGGCAGCGCCTGCCGTCGTGCGCATGTCCGCGGTGTCGTAGTTATCCTTGATGGCGAACGCGATCCCGTGCAAGGGCCCGACGAATTGTCCGGTCCGCGCAAAGTAGGCGTCCTCTGCCCGCGCCACCTCGAGCGCATCCGGCATGTTTGGATCGTTGTCGGCCGGATCGGTGCGTGACCTGCGGCCGCGGATGTTGAGCGTCACATAGGCATTGACCTGCCCGGCGTCGGCAATCGGCGTAATTTCGCCGTACATCAGGCCGTTTTCCGGATCGCGCTCGCCTTTGACGCAAGTGCCATTATAAGCCTCGATTCGCTTGAAATAGAGCTCGACCAGCTGCTCAGCGGTGATTTGTCCGGCGCGTATCGCGCGCTGCACATCGGCGATAGTCGCTTCCTCAAGATGAAACCGATGGTCGGAAACGGTGTCTGCTGCCGACGCAGGCGCCCGTGCCGTCACAGCGACACCGAGCAGGACGAGGATCAAACGTACGATCAACGAATGCATGGCGTCCTCCAATTGTTAAGCGTTGCTGCAAAATAGGCCTTCCGATTTCGTAGGGTCATCGCTGCACGCCTTCGTTCACCGCGTTCCTGACACGCGCAACGATCTCAGGCGGGGTCGCGTAGATGTGCCGCAGCACCTGATCGAGGTCGGCTCCGGTGACGCGCTCGATGTGCAATTCCCTCGCTTTGGCTTCGCCAAGATAGTCCGGATCGGCCATTGTCTCGTCGAACGCCTGGCGCAACGCCGCGAGCCGGTCGGCGGGAATGCCGGGCGGAGCCGCGAAGGGGCGGGCAAACAGGTTGGGCGAGACGATCAATTCAAGCGCCTGCCGATCGGCCGCGGTCTTTGCAAAATCAAGTGCAAGCGGCACCTCGAGGTGCTCGCGGCTCTTCTGCAAGGCGAGCTGGACGAAAACATTGACCTTGTGATCGCGCATCCAGCCAGGCCTGATCGCCTCCAGCGTGGAGAAGCCCAAGGAGCAGAACCCCTGCGTCTCACCCCGCTCCATTGCCAAGAGCGCATCGTTGGCGCCCGGATAGCCCGGGATGACGCGGAATTTAGTGCCGAGCACTGCATTGAGGACGCGCGGAAACGTGTTGGCGATGGCGGTCGAGCCGGTGCCGCCGACGATCAGTTCCTGACGGAAGACGTCCTCCATCGTCTTCACCGCGGCGGTGTGCCAGGACAGGCAGGTGCTGGCATCATTGTCGGTACTTCCCACAAAGCTCAAACGGAGCGGATCGAACCGTGCCTGCGCCGGATCGAGCAAGGGCTCGAGCAGAATGCCGCGCTCGAAGGTCGCAAGCTCAGTGCCGTCGCGCGCAATCGAAGAGTAGAGGGCGTTCACCAGCGTGAGACCGCCGGCGCCCGGCGCATTCTTGACCACGACCGCGGGTGCGCCGGGCAGGTGCCTGCCGAGATACTTCGCCAGCACGCGGGCGTGCAGGTCGTAGCCGCCACCCGCACTCAGCCCGACGCTGATGGTGACGGTCTTGCCGCGATAGAAATCGGCGACAGTTTGTGCCGCGGCGGGCGTCAATGCGAAAGGCGCCAACGCCAGCAACAGGGCAGATCCGTGCCTACGAAGCTCCACGACCTCACCCACTTTCCAGGAGCAGATCGAAACCAAATGCCCGGCGAGCATACCAGACTTCCGCGCCGGGGCGCACAGGCAGGCGTCGCCCTTTCGCTCCCGCGCGCGGCGGGTGTATCGTTCGCGCTCTGGGACGTTTCGGCAGTTCCTACCGGAGGGAAACATGCTCGATCGAAGCCCAACTCGCCTCGTGCTCACGGCAACATTTCTCCTTCTGACGCACGGAGCGTGGGCGCAGGAGCCCAAGCTTCCCGACCTGTCGGGACAATGGAAGCGGCCACCAGGGGTGGGCATTCAGTGGGATCAAAGCAAGCCGATCGGGCTTGCCCAGCAGGCGCCGTTTACCCCCGAATATCAGGCGATCTTCGAGGCGAGCCTGCATGATCAGGCACTCGGCGGCCAAGGCAACGATCCGCGCTTCACCTGCATCCCAAACGGGATGCCGCGCGCCATGAGCGTCATCTTCCCGATGGAGATCGTGCCGCTGCCGAAGATCACCTACATGCTGTTCGAAATCGACATACCGCGCCGCATCTACACCGATGGGCGCGACTGGCCAGTCGGTGCCGAGCCGACCTTCATGGGCTACTCGATCGGCAAGTGGGTCGATGACGGAGCCGGCCGCGATGCCACTCTCACGGTCGAAACTCGCAATCTCAAAGGTCCACGCACCTATGACACCACCGGGCTTCCTCTGCACCGGGACAACCAGACCATCGTCAAGGAACGTATCTATCTCGACAAGTCTGACGACGATCTTCTGCACGACGAGATCACGACATTCGACCACGCGCTGACCCGGCCGTGGACCGTGGTCAAGAACTATCGTCGCGAGCGGAACGTCGTTTGGGTCGAAAACATTTGCAATGAGTACAATCCGCATGTCTCTATTCATAATGAGATATACTATCTCAGCGCCGACGGCGACTTGATGCCCTCGAAGAAGGACCAGCCGCCGCCGACGTTGAAGTATTTCAAGCAGCCGCGCAGGCAGTAGGCCGCCGGCAAATCCCTCGCGGAATGTTTCCGCCGCTTCAGCCCAGCAAGTTCGCCCTGAAATTGGCACGGGCGAGCACCCCATCGCGCGCCAGCTCCGCGAGGCGCAATACCCGTCCCATGTCGATGCCCACCAGATTGCCGCGCCATTTCTTGATCTTTCCGGCAATGAAGACGTTCTCCACGTTGCTGGGGTTCATCAGATTCACCACGACTCCGGGCGCATTGTTGAGCGGCCAGACGTTGATGCGATCGGCGCGCAGCATGACAATATCGGCCTCCTTGCCGGGCGTGAGCGTGCCGACCTTGCGGTCGATGAGCGCGCAGCGCGCGCCCTCGATGGTGGCGAATTCGAGCACCTCCCGGCAGGTGAGGAGGCGCGGCAGGTTGGCCTCACCGGCGCGCCTGCGCTGCAGGACCATCAGGCGCTGCAACGTAAAGGCCGCCCGCATGATGGTGAAGGGATCCTGCGCCATGGTCACGTCGACATCGGAGGACAGACTCGGGCGAATGCCGTGATCGATGGCATCCTGGATCGCCGGCATGCCATGGCCCATCGCCATCTCGATCGGCGGCGCGAGCGAGACATGACCGCCGGTATCCTTGATGAGTCGCCAGGCAATGCCGCTGAGTTGCGTGCAATGAATGTACTCGTCGCCCGGCTGCAGCAAGCCGCGGCGGCCCAGGTCTACCAGCGCGCGTTCGGTATCGCCGTTCACTCCATGCGACACGGCCGGCACGCCGGCCTCGCGGGCAACCGCGAAGATCCTCGCGTCGAGCGTTCCGCCGAGCGCTAGCGTCAAGAGCTGGTCGCTGCTGCTGAAGGTGGTGCGCTGCAATCGGGCGATATCATCCGGGTATCTGCTGTTCGGCCCGGCCCCGCGCGAATAGGCATAGACGGCACGCAGCCCGGATTCCTGGAGAGCGCGAATGCCGGCGTCGCTGTGCTCGGGTGTATGCGAGACTTGCGATGTATCGACTGCCGCGGTCGTGCCCGCATCGATCATCCCCAAAGCCGTCACCAACACACCCGCATACACATCGCTCGGCTGATAGGCCGCCGTCAGCGTGCCACTGACGTCGCGCCCATAGTCAGGATTGAGCAGCCCGTTGGTGAGGATATTCCGCAGGATGCCTTGATAGAAGTGATGATGGCTGTCGATGAAGCCCGGCAGCACGATGCGGTTGGTCGCGTCGACGATCGCGGCGGCCTCCTCCCCCACCGGAATGTTGGGACGGACCTCGCGAATCTTGCCGTCCTCGATTAGCACATCCGCTCGGACGAAGTCGCCAACTTGCGCATCAAGCGTGAGGACCACTCCGCCTTTGAGCAGGACGCGACGGCGCGCCTGGATCGCGGCGAGCTCTGGATCTCCGGCGGCAACGCCTGCCGGCTGCGCGAACAGAGGTTGCTCCGCAGCGGCTGCGCCCGCGATGAGACCCGCGCCCGAGCCCAGGAACGCGCGCCTCGACGCCAGGCGTTTGGCAGACGCATCCATGACAGTTTCCACCTCATTGGCTTCTTGCGGCGAGCGGCTCTCGGTCGGCTTGGGCATAGCGCTACTCCCATCATCTGCGCGTCAGACGCGTGACCCTCGTGTGCGGGCCTGACATCTTAGCCGCACGAACCGCCGTCGAGGAGAAGCTGGGAAGCCCTTCACGCGGGACCCAATGGAAAATCGACCGGGCGTGGGAGAGAATGCGACATCAGATGCATCGCAACCCAATGGGAGGAGCACATGCTTGGCGGAAAACTGCACATGGCGCTGGCTTGCGTGGCGATGGCCTGCGGGCTCAATTGCGCACACGCGCAAACAACCTACGAAGGGAACGGGCAGGTACCGTCGCAGTTCGTGATTTCCGGCAAGGCCGCGGCCCGAATTCACGACCACATTTCCATCAATGCGGACACGGCTGAGAAGCTGTCGAAGGCCTGCGAAGCCATCGCGGCCAGGAACAACAGCGCCGTGGTGGTCGTCGTGGTTGATCCCTATGGCCTGGTGGTGCACGAGCATCGCATGGATGGGGAAGGATGGATCCAGATCAATGCGACCGAGCAGAAGGCGAGAACCGCTCTGCGCACGCGGGCGCCGTCGCACGTGCTGACCAATCGCAACGCACAGGATCCTTTCACCAATCAAAACATGGCCGGCTACGGGCTGACCACGCAGGAGGGCGGGCTGCCCATCATCGTCAACGGGCAGCTCATCGGCGCCATCGGGGTCGGCGGCATTCCACCCGCAGAGCGCACCGCGACTTATGGCGAGGAAATGTGTGCGCGCGACGCGCTCGAAAGCGTGATTGGTCCGCAGCCGCCGTTATTGCCTGAACCGGCCGCTCAGCGCGGGATCAATCCGGGCGCGACGCGCGCCAATCCGTAGCTTTTCCGGTCCGCAGACTACAACGAGAATGTCTCGGGTCTCGCCGGGACATTCTTGAAATCGCAAATGTCGGTGTCTCGACATCGCAGTCGCCTGCCACCGATCGTGAATGATTTGTTGATTTGGCGAACTTGCCTTTCAACAAATTGAAGCATTAGCAAACAAAATTCGTCGGTGCGCGCCGGAACTCGCAATTTCACGTAATTCGTCAGATCGCATCGACATTTGCGCCGTTTACATCTTATTTTTCAGTTTCAAGTACTGTGAATTCATGCTGCAGACCATTCAATAACCCAAAACGAGTTGCCCGTGCTGACCGTATATAATTGCATTATGACCGCCCACGATCTGCGTCTTGTGGGCCTTGCTGCGGTGATCTGTACGCTCGCATCCTTCACGGCGATCAGCCTGCTGCATCACGTCCGCCGATCCTCCGGATATCTGCGCCACATCTGGCTCGCAGTATCCGCAACTTCGACCGGATTCGGAATCTGGGCAACGCACTTCATCGCCATGCTGGCGTTCTCGCCGGGAATCCCCAGCGCCTACAATATAGTGCTAACCATATTGTCGCTCATCGCCGCCATTTTCCTCACCGGAGCGGGCTTGGCGGTCGCGGTCATGACACCCTTGCGCGCGGGTGCGTGGCTTGGCGGCGCGATGGTGGGAGGCGGCATTGCGGCCATGCACTACACTGGCATGGCTGCATTCGAGATTCAGGGACGAATCGACTGGGATCCGGCGCTGGTGGCCGCCTCGATCATGTTAGGAGCGTTGATCGGCGCCATCGCATTGCCAGCGGGTCTGCGCACCGACGGCCTGAAGTCGAAGATCCTGGGCGCATTGCTGCTGACCGCGGCGATCTGCAGTCATCATTTCACCGCCATGGGTGCGGCCGCGATCGTCCCCGACCCGACAATCGAATTTTCCGCGGCGGCCCTTCCGGCGGGCTGGCTTGCCATTGCGGTGGCCCTCGCGAGCTTCATCATCATCGCGCTTGCGCTTGCCGGCGTCGCCATGGAGATGCGGGATCGGCGACGCTCCGAGCTCGAGTTCGATCGCATGCGCGGTCTCGCCAACGCCGCCGTGGAGGGTCTGCTCGTCTGCGAAGGCAATTCCATCGTGACGGTCAACAATAGCTTCGCGGATCTGGTGGGGTTACCGGCGGAGCGCCTGCCGGGAGCGACGCTGGATCAATGCTTTCCGGATGAAGGCACACGCCTGAAGCTCTTCGAACGACAAAATCAGCCAGTCGAAGGCGAGCTGCTCCATGCGGACGGATCCACCATGCCGGTGGAATTGATCCTTCGCCCTGTCGATTACGGCGGCAAGGGCCACTACGCAATCGCGGTTCGCGATCTGCGAGCGCGCAAGCAGGCGGAACAGCATATTCGTTTCCTGGCGCACCATGATCCGCTTACCGGAATTCCCAATCGCGCCACCTTCAATAAGCAGCTGGATCATGAGATCGAAGCGGCTTTGAACACAAACCGGCGCCTTGCGGTCCTCTGTCTCGATCTCGACCGGTTCAAGGAGGTCAATGATCTGTTCGGGCACGCCGCCGGCGACGCCGCATTGCAAACTGCCGCAAAACGCATCGCCGGAGTTCTGGAGGAAGGGCAAACACTGGCACGCCTGAGCGGTGATGAGTTCGCCGTGATAGTGCCGAAGCTGACGAACCCGGGGGTTGCCGGGCGAGTCGCCGAAAATATTCTGGAGGCCCTGCAGGCCACCAGAGGCGAATCGGATGCCACAGCGCCGATCGGCACAAGCATCGGCATTGCCATTTGTCCGGATGACGCGACCGAGCGACAGGCGCTTTTGTCCCATGCGGATACCGCACTGTACCGGGCGAAGAACGAGGGGCGAGGCACCTATCGGTTCTTCGAGGCCGCAATGGGTGCCGCGGTGCGCGACCGCCGCGTCCTCGAGCACGACCTGCGCAACGCCATACCGCGCGGCGAATTTCACCTCGCCTTCCAGCCGCAGAAGGACATTCGCGACGGCCGCGTCATCGGTTTCGAGGCCTTGCTGCGCTGGAGGCACCCGACACGCGGGGAAGTTCCGCCGTCCGAATTCATCCCGGTGGCCGAGGAGAGTGGGATCATTCTTCAGATCGGCGAGTGGGTGTTGCGGACCGCCTGCAGCGAGGCGGCAACTTGGAACGAGCCCTTGACCATCGCGGTCAATGTCTCGGCGGTGCAGATCCACAATGCGGCATTCGCGCATGTGGTGCACGAGATCCTGTTCGAGACAGGGCTTGCTCCGTCCCGCCTGGAGCTGGAAATCACCGAGACCGCATTGGTTCGCGACCTCAATCGCGCCCTGGCGACGTTGCGACGCATCAAAATATTGGGGGTCCGCATCGCCATGGACGACTTCGGCACCGGCTATTCGTCACTGTCGAACCTGCGCGCCTTTCCGTTCGATAAGATCAAGATCGACCGTTCCTTCATCCGATCGGTCAACCTCAACGACCAGGCAGCCGCAATCGTCCGCTCTGTGCTCGGGCTTGGTCGGGCCCTGCGCTTACCCGTATTGGCAGAGGGGGTCGAGACCAGCGCCGAGCTCGACTTTCTGGCCGGCGAGCTATGTGACGAGGCGCAGGGCTATTTGTTGGGGAGACCGGGCGAGATCGAGGAATTCCGGCAATGGACGCACGGGCTTGCTCCGGCGGAGGACGACTCGAGCGTCATTCCGCTCGTGGCCAGGGCGTCGTCTCAATAGGGGTGCCCCCAGGCGACGTTCGGCTCGCTACTACCGGCCAATGTCTCGGGGGAGCGATACCAGCAATCTTCGGCGACACGCCCGCATCAAGTCGTGGTGTCTACCTGCTGCTCGGCGACAAGAACAGCGGTGCTGAAATCCTTGCCCTTGACGAGCGCCTGCACGGCCTGGGCATCGACATAGGCGCGCTGCCGCAGCAGCGCCTGCGCTGGAATCTGGTCGATGACGAGGCCTGAATTGGGATCGACAGAACGGAACACTACCGTGCTGGTCTGCGGGTCGATGACCACGACGTTCGAGGTACCGGCTCCCGGCTTGTCAGGCTTGCGGGCGTCATTACGCGGAGCCGGAATGCTCGCCGAAGGGGCGACCGCTTGCGGGGCCGGAATATCGGTCGGTACGGACGGCGGCGCCGCGGCCACAGCGGGCAGCGGACGGAAGTCCGCCACGTTCGTCACCGAACCAAGGGCCACTCCTACGTTCACAGCACAATCCTGCCGATCGTTACGCCGTTTGTGCCCCAGCTGCACTTGCTTCGCCGAAGGGTTCGAAGCCTCTCCCTTTCCACCATCTCCCACGTGGATTTTCGGGGACACAACTTAAAGAGCCATTGGAAAATTCACTAAAATTGGACTGGCTCTTCGCGGAAAAGTTGCCACGGGGTTTATTTGCTCATCAAGGCGAGGTCGATTCCGTGGCCGCTTTCCCTTTGGCGACCACGTCAGGAGCGGCCCCGATGGTATCGGCGACGATCTTGCTCACCTCCTCGCCGGTCATCGCATCGATCGGAATACCGAGCTTCTCGGTTTCAGCAATAAAGGCCTTGTCCGCAAGCGTCGCTGCAAATGCCTGACGGAGGATCGCAAGCCGCTCCGCGGGGACGCCCGGCGGAGCGAGATACGGGTGCCCGAGCCCGGCCGGCGAGGAAATCAGCCTGAGCACATCGCGCTGTTCCGGCGTCGCGGCGAGGTCCGTGAGCAACGGCACATCCGGAAGGTTCCTGTCACGCTTGATTCCGGATTGCGCCAGGAAAACAACCTTGCCGTCATTGAGCCAGTCCGCGTGCTGGGCAACAATGGAATTGAGGCCGAACGCGCGTGCCTGCACCTCGCCTCGCTCGAGCGCGAGATTGATGTCCTCGGACGTCTTGTAGCCGATCACCAGCTTGAAGCGGGTGCCGAGCACGTGGTTCATGGCGGTTGGGATTATCGAGAGTCCCGAACCCGCGCCCGTGGAGCCAAGCACGACCTCGCGCTGCATCGCTTGCTTGATGCTGGTGATGCCGGCCGTGTGCCATACCAGAATGACTTCGTTCTCCGGGCCGGTCGAGCCAAGCCAATTGAACTTGGCCGCGTCGAACCGCACCCCGCGCCCGTCGAGCACCTGGTGGAGCGGCATCGCGTTGTGAATGCTGGCGAGCGTCAGACCATCCTTGGCGGCGATATTGTACATATAATTTGTCGCCAGCACGTTGCCGCCGCCCGGCATGTTCTGCACGATGATGGTTGGATTACCGGGAATGTGCTGACCCATATGGCGCGCGATCACGCGCGCGGTGAGGTCGTAAACTCCGCCGACTCCCGTCGAGGTCACGATGGTGATGGTCTTGCCCTCGTAGAAGCTCTGTGCCCGCGCGAGCGGCGCGAGGAGCAGCGCGAAGGCGACGACAAGAAACAATCTCGACATGGTGGTTGCCGGAAAACCTCGCTAAATTGGTTCAGAGATTCGGAGGTCAACCTCAGAAGTCGCGTCCGCGGGAGGTGAATCGATCAACAAGACGCCGGGAAAGCAAGAGAGCTGGTGTCGCATCCGGAGATGTTCAGACAACCTGTTGCAGCATCAGCGCCGCGTAGACCTTGGCGGCGTCGCGGGTTTTCTCGACCGAGGCCATGTCGAGATCGGTGTGGGCGAAGTCTGCTTCGCCGGGCCCATAGGTGCAAGCTTCGACCCCGATGTGATTGAGAAAGCCCTGATCGAAGGCATTGGTCGCGTAGTACGTCTCGGGCGCGGCGCCAAGCGCGGCGAAGGAGGCCTGCCCGAGCGCCCTGACCACGCTCGAATCGGCGTGCACCAGCGATGGATACATCATCGCTCCCTTCACCACCTCGACGCGCCAGGTCTTGCCACTGACGGGATCGCGTGCCCCGTCCACCGTCTTGGCAATCGCCGCAATGTCGGCGACGGCCGGCTCCGGATCCTCGCCTGGCAGAAGTCTGCGGTCGACGCCAATGTCGCAACGGTCCTGCACCGTGTGGGTCGTGTCGGGCAGGCTGCGGATACGGTTGATGGTCAGGCCGGCCGGTCCGAGCTGGGGGTGCGGCGGAGGAAGCCGCACTCGTTCCGTCAGCGCACGGATGACCTCGATCGCACCCGTGATGGCGTTGCATCCATCCATCGGACGGCTGCTGTGACAAGGGCTGCCGTGAACCGTGACGGTGACGTCGACCCGGCCGCGGTTGCCCAGGCTGATGCGATTGCCGGTTCCGTTGAGCACCGCCATGTCGGCGCGGATGCCGGTCGCCTTGATGATGCTCGCAATGGCATCGTGCCGACCGGTCTCGCCCGAAACACAGCAGAGGAACACCAGCTGGCCGCGCGGCACGACCGCGCTGCCCGACATCGCCTCCAGCGCCACCAGGATCGCGGCAAGCGGCGCTTTCTGCTCGCTCAGGCCCTTGCCGAGAACGACCTCGCCCCGTAGCCCGTAGGGCGCGCCCGCGCGCACCTCGCCGCCATAGGGATTGGGCATGGTGGCGGCCGGCTGGTTCATTGCATTGGTGACCAGCATCAGCGAGCGCCCGCTCTCGGCGCGGCCCCAGGTTGCCAACAGGTTCCCCATGGGGTCGCGCTGGATCGCCGTAATGCCCATTTGCTTGAGCCGCGGCTCGACCATGGTATCGATGAAACCGCGCAACTGAGGCTCGGCCTCGAGAAGCTCGGTGAGCGGGCTCGGGATTCGCGCAAGCTCGATCAGGGTGGACTTGATCCGCTCGGCAGTGATCCGGGAGAGAACGCTGTGCAGCGGCACCCGCTCGTCCATGGCCGAGTCCACGCCTTTCAGTCGCGCGCCCTGGCCGCCGGCAGCACGATGCCGCGACCGGTTTCCCGCGCCTTGACATACAGATAATGCGCGAGCGCCACGTCATGAGCGACAAGCCCGGTGGTATGGAGCAGGATTCGTTCCTGCGGATCGGTGCGCCCGGGCTTCGCGCCGGAGACCAGATCCTGGATTTCCGCATGCATCGCGTCGCGGCTGAACTGGCCTTTGTCCACCATAGAGGCGAACACCGGCATGCGCATGTTCATCTCCCAGCTGTCGAGCACGACCTTGTCCATTCGCGCCCAGCCGTCCGGGTCAAGCTCGCGACGCGCGAGCGAGATGAACAGCGAGCCCGGCTTGAGCCAGTGTTCCCGCGTCATGATCTCCGAGGATGTGGTGCCGCCGACCGCAATATCGGCGCCGCGCACCACCTCTTCGACGCTGTCGCAGGGCCGCACCGGCACGCCGAGCTCGGCGGACCAGTGCGCCGCAAAAGCTTCGCGGGTTTCGCTCCGGCGCGAGGTGCAGCGGATTTCATCGAATCGGTAAAGCCGCGACAGACAGCGCAAGGTATTCGCTCCCATCGAGCCGACGCCTACCAAGCCGAGAATCCGCGGTCGCGCCGGGCCGAGCCATTTGCACGCGATCGTCGCGGCGGCGGCGCTGCGGATGCCGTAGGTCCAGTGCTCATCGACGATCGCGAGGCCATGCCCGGTTTTCGGATCGCATACGAACACGTAGCGGCCGCATTCGAGCGCCCCAACCGTGTTTCTCTTGCCGTCATCGAAATAATTGTACAGGCGCACGCCGGTCGTGGGGATTTCCTTCAGCAGAACGCCTTTGACGTGCCAGTGATTGTTGAAATCCTCGGCGACGTCGAGCTTGAAGCTCGGAGGCCGCGAATGCTCGACGGTCCCGCGCGCCAGCATGCAGTAGACGTCCTCACAGATGCGCATGGCATCATCGACGCTCAGGAGATCGAGCGAATCCTGGTAGGAGACGAACAGCAGATCGGGATGGCTCATGCGTCGGTCCTGCCGCGTACGAGTGACCGGGGGCCCGGATCGGCGTCACTCGACCACCGTGAAATCGAATTGGCGACCGGCGGGCGCATAGATTTCGAAAATCTCCAGCACGCTGTCTGATAGGTTGCTGAGCGAATGCGGCATGCCGGCCGGGATAAAGACGATTTGATCGGCGCGGATCGTGTAGCTTGCGCCGTCAGCCGTCAGCGTGCCCTCGCCACGGCGCACGATATAGACGTTGTCGGACTGCGAGTGCCGGTGCACGCGGCCGCGCGGGCCGCCCGGAACGAGGCGATTGAGATGCAGGTCGATCTTTTCGGTCCCCAGCCCGGAATTGATCAGGCGCATGGTCTCCCCCCGGCCATTCTCCATCGGAGTTGTCGGGCACGCATTGAGATCGAAAATCTTCAGCACCGATTCCTCCCCTGCAATTGCGGGTGCGGGTGAGCCGGACACGCGCCGCCGTCCGCGAGCGTCATCTCATACGGAGCGCGCGTCGGCTCCGCAACACCAGGCTGCCCAGGGCCGTCCAATTATGCTGATTTTATGGTGGGTGATCTTGAGGCTCCAGCCACGCATGCCGCCACCCCAATTCAGGAGCTTCAGGATCTAGTAGCGCGAGAACTCATAACCTTCCTTGGCGACGATCTCGATCAGGAACGGCGCGCCCGACTGGATCACGCCGACCGCTTCCTTGATGGCGCCGATGATATCGCCAGGCTTGTCGACCCGAAGCGACGCGACGTTGAGGCCTTCCGCCACCTTGGCGTAGTTGCCGCCGACGCTCATTGCGCCGTATTTGCGGTTGGAGGTCTTGAGCACGTCGCGCTCGGCCGCCATGACGCCGTTGTTGAACACGATGGTCAGGATGGCGATGCGGTTGCGGGCTGCGGTCTCGATGTCCAGTCCGGTCATGCCGAACGAGCTGTCGCCCATGATGTTGATGCACAGCTTCTCCGGCGCCGCAAGCTTCGCCCCCATGGTGATGCCGAGGCCGTAGCCGAGCTGGGTCGACTTGCCCCAGCCCAGATAGGAGCCGGCGACCGTCGTCTCCCAGAACGGCAGCAGCTGCTCGCGCGGGCTGCCTGAGTCGTGCGTGATGATGACGTTGTCGCGATCGACCGTGCGCATGAGATCCCGGATCACCCGATATTGGTTGATAGGGGTTTCATTCGAGTCGAGTTGCTTGGCCCATTCGGCGAGCCAGGCTTTCTTCACAGCTGCGATCTCCTCCTCGAGCGACTTGCGCGCATTGCCCCCGGCCCCGCCTTTCTGCCGCTCGACCTCGGTGATCAGGGCCTCGATCACCAGGCCGGCATCGCCGACCAGCGCGTGATCGGCCCGATAGTCCTTGTTGATGTCGCCGGCCTCGTTGGTTGAATGAATGATCATCTTGCCGGGCGGCACGGCAGGCCCGAACGAGGTCTTGGTGAGGCTCGAGCCGATCGCCAGCACGAGGTCGGCGCGCGCCATGAAGGTCGCGAACATTTTCGAGCGCGAGCGCGTGGACGCGCCCAAAGCCAGCGGATGGCTGTCTGCGATCGCGCTCTTGCCCGGATTGGTGGCAACGACCGGCGCCGGAACAAGCTCCGCAAGCGCCGCCAGTGCAGCGCCGGCTTGAGCATAGTGCACGCCTTGCCCGGCCCAGAGAATCGGATGCTTGGCGGCAAGCAACAGCCGCGCGGCCTCTCTCACTTGCTCTGGATCTGGCGCAGTGCGCAGCACCGGGACCGGCGAATAGTCGAGCGCACCCGTAAAGCTTGCCTCGAACACCTCGTTGGGCACTTCGAGCAGCACCGGGCCCCCTTTGCCGCTGCGCAGCGCGTGGAAGGCGCGGCGCATCAGGTCGGGGAGCTCCTGCACATGGTGCGCCATGGCGGACCATTTGGTCACCGGCCGGAACACTTCCGCAGCCCGAAATGTCGGCCGGATATATTGCCGCTCCGGCGCAAACCCGGCCGGAATAATCAACAGCGGAACATTCTCCGAATAGGCCTGGGCTACTCCCGGAAATGCATTCTCGATGCCGGGACCGTGCTGCGCCGCGAACACGCCGTTCTGACGGCCGCGCCGGATGCGCGAAAAGCCGTCCGCCATACCAACGCCGACCCGCTCCTGGCGGCAGAGGATCGGTCGGATGTCGAGCTCAGCGCAGGCTTCGATCAGGGGATTGCGCGGATAGCAGGCGAGAAACGGCGTTCCCTCGCGCCGGAGGATTTCCGCAATGACATCGGCCCCCTTCATGGGCTTCCTTTCGGCTTCGGCTTTGGTCGACTAATTTAGTGGCTAATGCGCTATTTGGCGGGTGCGAGCGTATCTACTCGAATTCGCTCGTTCATCACCTCCATGAACGGCGCTCCGCGGGGTGCCTCATAGCGGGTCGAGCGAACCCTGTAGCTCTCCGGCCGCATGCCGGGCAAAGGCCTGCCTTCGGCGTGGTCCTTGAGGGTTTGCAGCAGAAGGCGTCGGATCTTGATGATCGCAGCGTCGCAGGCGAGCAGGTGCTCGGCGCGGCGGTCGGCGATCGGCCCCATCGATTCCTGGATCGCGCAATCCTGGGTGCCCAATCCCCGCATGCCCGTATAGGACGCACCGCTTGCCTGTTCAACGCGGTCAATCAGATAGTCGTTAGCCTTGTTGCGGATCGCGTGATCGGTGCCCGGGATGTTCTCGGTATGGATGCCGCGCCAACTTTTCGAGCGGGCGAGATCGGCTTCGGTGAACGGCCGATCGGGGCTGAAATCGATGCTGTAGAGCATCGTGCTCTCGTCATCGATCGGCGCCCACACATGCGCCGCGTGCGGCACCGACGAGATGATCTTGTGGAACGGCATCAACATCACGTTGACGTTCCAAAGAATGTCGCCCTTGCCGGGATCGCGCCCCGTGCCGACCACGAAACCAAAATCGGTCGGCACCACTTCATAGAGTGTGACCACGATGTTGCGATTCTTCTCGGCATCGCCGCGATGCAGAAACGACAGATGCGTGGGATCGAATCCGCCCTCGAGTCCCTGCAGCCAGTTGCATTCCTGGATGTGGCGCGTGGCGAAGCGCTGCGCCGCGCCAACGCGCGTCCATTCGAGATCGGGAAACGCCGGCTTGTGCGCCGGCGGCCCCATATAGGTCCACACCACCTCGCCGCGCTCGATGCACGGATAGGACTTGATCTTGAGCTGCGCCAGAAGATTGCGCTTCTGCACCTCGCTCGATTGCGGGACACACGGCACATCGACACAGTTGCCGTCGACGTCGAACTTGAGCCCATGATAGACGCAGCGCAGCCCGTGCTCCTCGTTGCGGCCGAAGAACATCGAGGCGGTTCGGTGCGGGCAGCGCTCGTCGACCAGGCCGATGCGGCCGCCAGTGTCGCGAAATAAGACAAGATTCTCTCCCAGAAGCCGCACCCGAAGGGGCGGGCAATCGGGCCTAGCGATCTGGTGGGAGAAGGCCGCCGGAATCCAATACCGGCGCATCAATTCACCCATGGGGGTGCCGGCTCCCACGCGGGTGAGCAGCTCATTTTCCTTCTGCGAGAGCATCAGCTTCCCTCATTCAACTCCATTGCTGCGCGGAACCTTGTTCAGATCGCATCACAGCCGGGTCGTTCAACCGGCTGCCGCATCGTTTTATCCTCTCACGGAACCAGCGGGCCAGCAAACGGCACGCAGTCGCAGTTTCGATGAGCCCCCGCGAGAATCCCGTTGTTCCCGGTAAGGCCTCCTCGGCGAAGAATCCGGCGACGATTTCGTCGACGCTGATTCAGCAACGCGCAAGCTTGCTGAGAGGGGTCAACCAGCGGCGGCGCGCGCGCCACGGGTCAGGTCCAGCTCGCAAAGCTCAGCCCGGTGCCGGTGCCGGCCGGCGTTCGGTAGCCCGGCACATATTCGAACCAGTTCACGTCAAGATGCTCGACGGCGCCCGCGACTGCGACCCAGTTCAAGATCTCCGAGCTGCCAGCGTGGAGCTTGTTGCGCGGTAAGCTCTGTAGAAATGTTGCATCCTTGTCGGCACAGGCCTTGAGTATGGCGCGATCGAAATCCTCATCCACCAGAAAGTGACTCAAGCCCCCGGAGGCCAGCACGCCGATGCTACCGTCGCCGGGAAAGCCCTCCACCGCAGAACGCAAGCCTTGCCCCAGCTGATAGCAGCGCTTGGGCCGCGGCTGATTGGGTGGATAATAGGTATTGAGAAAGATCGGCACGACCGGAACGGGATTCCGCGGCTCCATCACCTGCCGATGCACATAGGCAATCGCGTGGCCCTCGCCCTCGCCGTCAGGCAGGCATTTTGAGCTCGCGACATCGAAGCCAGCATCCATCAGGCTTTCGATCAGATGCTGTGCCAGCTGAGAGTGGACCGGATAATCGTGCGGCGCATCCGGCTCGAAAAAGCCCTTTCGATTTTGGATGTACCAATCCGGATAGTGCGAATAGGTCGCGTGCTGCGCATTGCTGTTACGGATCGTCTCACCGAAATAGATCGCGAAGGCGGGCCGGCAATCCTCGCGATAGCTTTCATTCTGATCATCGCCCAGCACGATTAAGGCATCGAGAGCGCTGGCGCCAAGCGTCTGGCGAAGGCGCCGCATCGCAGCGCGGGCGACGTTCTGCCGCTCGACCAGGTGCTTGGGAGCCACCATCTCGGCCAATTTGGGGTCAGCCGCTTCCAACAGATCTCCGTAGGTGACCGGCCTGCCTTCTTTATCGCGATGGCGGATGGTCTGGTCGGTCTCCAAAAAGCGCGGCAGCGTCTCGTCGGACGCGAGCAGCATGGGTGTGTGCGAGGTGCCCAGTCCAAGCACGATTTTGGCCATCTTGAGCTCTCTCCAGAATTCGCCGGCGCTCCGATCGCCGGCGAGGGTCGCCTACAGGATATCTAGCACCCGTTCGACCGGGCGGCACAGCCGCGTGCCTTTGCGGCTGCGGACCACCGGCCGCTCTATCAGAATCGGGTGCTTCACCATGTTGGCGACCAGCTCGGCATCAGTGTGCTTTGGATCCTCAAGGCCGAGCTCGTCAAACGGCGTGCCGCGCCGGCGCAACAATTCGCGCGGCTTCATTCCCATTTCTTTGAGCACAGCTTTGATTTCGCCGGCACTAGGAGGCGATCTCACGTAATCGACGATCGTCGGCTCGATGCCCTTGGCGCGGATCAACTCCAGCACCTTGCGCGAGGTTGCGCATTTCGGGTTGTGCCAGATCACGACGCTCATGTGCTGCAACGCTCGAGGCCCGGTGCGGTCGCGAACGCGCCGCTTCCCCCACAGTCAAGCTCCGCAGGCTAGGCCGCGTCAAGCGCGCGGGGCGCAGCGCACGTAAACTCCGGTGCCGTAGCGTCCCGCGACTTCAGGATCGACATAGCGCAGCACCATCACGCGGCCGTCAAAGGAGACGATCTCACGGTCGGCAATATTCCCGCCCTCCCCGTGCGGCCCGATATAGTTCTTTCCGCCCGGGCCACCTTTGAGCCAGAATTCCTGCATCTGCGACTGGTCCGGCGGATACATCATCACGCCGCCGGTCGGGCCTTGGCCGATCACGAACGGATGGCTGCACTGCCCTTTGGCGGCGACCTCGGTACGGGCGCGATCCTCGGGGCGGTGAAAGGAGGCATAGCCCCAGCGGCCGATGACCTCCGAGGCGTGAATGCTCGCCGGAAGCTCGGGCGCGGGTGCCGGCTCGGCCGGGATGGGCTCGGGAGCCGGAGTGGAGCTGCCAAAACTGGGAAAGCCTCCGAAGCTGCCGCAACCGGCAAGCCCAAGCGCCAACAGAATGGCGGCCGCGGGCGCCGGACCCAAGCTCAGTCTACTCATGGCGTACCTTCCTTCATCCAGGCCCGAACCCCGGGCACGCCCAGATCCCGCTGACCCCACAGGGGCTCAGCTGCCCGGCAGAAAGTCTTCCGACCCAACACGGCAATCCGCCCGGAATTGTATCAGTGTCAAGGTTAACGGGCGGCAACCATTTTGCTCCCAGCAGCGGATCCTTATCGGGTAGATACCGCAATCTAGGGCAGATATGCGGCAAGGCCCTGGGCGGATCGGAACTTTGCGTCTTCAGCGCCGTGCCGCCTCGACCCCTGCGGCGGTCACCTCGCCCGGAAAGTCGTTGCCAAAATGGCTGCGTACGAAATTGGCCACCGCCGCCACTTGATCATCGTTGAGGAAGTCGCCGAACGCCGGCATGTCTTTGCGTCCACGGATGACCATAGCCAGCACATAGTCGCTGCTCGCGAGCCTCGGGTCTTGCGCGAGCGCCGGGTAGGCACCGGCCCCGGTCGCGCCCCGGCCGCCCGCCATGTGACAGCCTTGGCACAGGTCGGCGTAGATCCCCTCCCCGGTAGTTGCGGTGAATCGCGTGGGGCTGCCAAAGCGGGCGTCGGTGGATTGCGCCAAGGCCGACGAGGCAGCGAGCAGGACGCCTAACCCAAAGATGTAGCAGCGCTGCATTAGGGTCTCCTTCGCCAAGGGCGAGCTCAGCCGGCCAGCACACGACGGTGCAGGCGGCCGATCGCATCCAGCGACGACAACAGCGCTCCCTCCTGCCACCCCGGCAAGTAAGAAGCATGCTCACCCGCAAGCAGAATTCGTCCATCGAGCGCGCACAGGTTTTCATAGTGCTCCTTGCGTGCAGCGTCAGTCCAGGCGCCGCTGCAGCCGAGCACCGCTGGGTTGCGATGCCATGCGACTGCGATGCCGTTCTCGAACTCGCTCGCGTATTGCGGGTGAATCTGCATCCCATCGGCGACCGCCTTGGCAACGCGCTCGGCCGGAGACAGCGAAGTGAACTCGTAGGCGTAAATGCCGAAGATCGTATAGCCACCGAGCAGCACCGCCTTGCCGCTATCCCCGTAGCCGGTGCACGGATAGCCGATCAGGCGGATGGGCAGATCGGTATAGCTGATGCCGCCATAGATGCCGTCGTCCTGCTCCCAGAAGCGGCGGCGGAACTGTAAGCCGACCTTGAGGGCGGGCGCATACGGAACCGCGTCGATGGCGTTCTGCATGGGTGCACCGACCGCGATATCGATCTGGCTCAGGACGGAAAGCGGGATCGTGCACAGGCACCAATCGGCGGTCGCGGTGAGCGGCTTGCCCGGATCGGCGGTGTCCTCATAGACAACCTCGACCGCATGCTCATCCTGGCGGATTGCCTTCACCTTGGCGTTGTAGCGAATGAGATCGCCGACCTCGCGGGCAAAGGCGCGCGCGATCATGTCCATGCCGCCCACCGGCTGGAATAGCGTGGTCTGGAATTCGTAATTGGCGCCTGGAAGAAGGTTCTGCCACAGGCCGGACTTGAGCACGTCGGAAAGTGCAAGCGGCTCCGACGCCTTCGGCACCGCCGTGAGGCCACCGCCAGGCTCCTTGTCAAAGCCGCGCCGATTGCTGCTCCCAAGCCCGGCTCGGTAGACGTAGTCGCGATCGAGCGCGCCGAAGCCCCGCAAGGCCTGCAGCAGGATTTCCTGATCTTCTGCGGTGACGAGTTCGTCGAGCTTATGCTGGCTCACCGCCTTGGCGAGCAGCTCCGAGACATAGCCGCTGAAGTCGGCCTGCACATGCCGATAGCGTTGCGGCTTGCCGTCGAAAGCGTCGCGCGAATGCAGGAACGCGTTGGTATTGACTTGGATGAACGGCTCGAGCGCGACCTTGAGGCGCTTGCAATAGTCGAGCAGCGCATGATGGTGATAGGGAATGCGCCACGGACCCGGATTGAGGTAAAGGCCGGGCGCAAAGGCGCAATGCTGCGTTTCTCCACCGAGCGGTATAAGTGTCGCCGCCGCGCAGCGTCCAGCAACGCCCGCCGGCCCGGTTCGAATATTCGAGCACCTGCACGCGGTAGCCGGCCTTGCGCAGCTCGAGCGCCGCCACCATGCCGGCGAGACCAGCGCCCAAGATGAGCACCGACGCGCCCCTGGGGTCGCCGTCGAGCTTGATCGGCCCCGCGTAATCTGACTCGGCAGCAAGGCTCAAGCTCGTCATGGCGCGGTACATGACCGCGCTGCCGGCCGTGGTGCCGATCAGCGCAAGAAGATCGCGCCGGCGCATGGGAGCAGTGCGAGATTCCGACATCCGCCCCTCCTGGGATGCTTCAGGCCGGCGATTGTCCCCCTGCCGCGCCCGGTCCGCAAGTGGTGCCGCCTCGACCGTCACCGCGGATCGCGCAGCGGCGGATCCTTTTTGATGTTGAGCCGCTTGACCGCAGCGGCGTCGAAATCGTCATCGGCACGAAAGCCGCCCGCATGAATGCCGTCGATGGCGCACAGATCGTCCACCTCGTTGACGTCCCCGGTGACGCCGAGCGCGCCCACGATCTCGCCGGTATCGTCGCGGATCAGCTGGCCGCCGCCTTCAAGGAACAACGGTCCATCGGACAGCTCGGCGAGCGACTGCATGAAGGCCGGCTTCTCCTTGGCCTTCTGCAGAACCTGGCGCGACGAGCGATTGAGCGAAAGCGAAGCAAATGCTTTGCCGTACGCAATCTCGAAGCGCATGAGCGAGGAGCCGTCCTGCTTGTGGAAGGCCTTCACCCGGCCGCCGGCATCGAGCACGATGGCGCTCAGCGGATAGGCCTTGCGCTTCTCGGCGGACGCAAAGGTGCCCTCGATGATCTTGAGGGCTTCAGTAAGGGTGATGCCACGCATAGGGTCTCCTGTCGGGCTCGAGATTGCTTACGGCGGGCAAACTGCCCGAGATCGCAAGATCGTATCAAGCGGTCTATTCTGGCTGCTAGGATACCGGCTGAACGTGGATGCTTATTGGGAAAGAATCATCATGCGCCCGAACACGCCCTCGCACTTTGCCCCTCTGCTCGGGCTCGTCGTTCTGCTGGCGCTCAACCTTGCCGGACCCACCCGAGCCGCCGAGCCGATGCCGCTGCGGATCAACAGCTTTCCCAACGCCAAGGCGTTGCCGCTGCAGGTCGGCATCGAGAAGGGCTTCTTTGCGCGCCGGGGCCTCAAGGTCGAGCTCGAGCTCACCGAGAGCTCGAAAGCGCAACGTGACGGACTCGCGGCCGGCAAGTTCCAGATCGCGCAAAGCGCCATCGACAATGCAGTCGCCATGATCGAGGGCGCCAAACAGGATATCGTCATCCTGTCCGGCGGCGACAGCGGCATGAACGAGTTCTTCGTCCAGGCGGGCATCAATTCGTTCGCCGATCTGCGCGGGCACGTGGTCCTGGTGGATGCCCCCGACACCGCCTACGCGCTGCAGGTGAAGAAGCTGTTGGCACAGCACGGCGTCGGCGCCGCCGATTACACCGCCAAGCCGGTCGGCGCCGGCGTCTACCGCTTCAAGGCGATGGTTGAGGACAAGAACAACGCCGCCGCGATCCTCAATCTGCCGTTCACCGTGCAGGCCGCGGAGGCCGGAATGAAGAGCCTCGGGCGCACCGTCGACCTGCTCGGGCCGTATCAGGCGGCCGGCGCGTTCGCACGGCGGGATTGGGCCGAGCAGAACCGCGGCACGGTCGAACGCTATCTCGCCGCCTATGTGGAATCGTTGCGCTGGCTGCGCGACCCGGCCAACCGCGCCGAGACTGTCGCCCTCCTGGCGCGCGAGCAGAAGCTCGCGCCGGAGACCGCGGCCCGCACCTATGAGCAGCTCGTCGATCCAGGCTTCGGTTTCACCCCGGATGCGAAATTCGACATGCAAGGTTTCCGCAACGTGATGGAGCTGCGGGCAGAAGTTCAAGGCAAGCCCGCGGTCGCGCCGGAACGCTATCTCGATTTCAGCTATTACGACCAGGCGATGCGGCTGGTTGGGCAGGACTAGGCCGCCGGCTCATTCGACCGCGCCGGGCCTGAAGCCTTTGGCAGGCTGCGCCGACTTGATCTGAATCGCCTGCGCGACCTCAGCCAATATCTCAGACGGCGTTGCCAGCATCTCTCCGACCAGCTTTTGCATGTCCTCGCCGGTCGTCGCCGCGATGTCGAGATTCTGCCGCTGTGCTTCATCGAGGAACTGCGGATCCGCCATAGCGGCATCGAAGGCGCGTCGCAGGGCCTTGACGCGCTCGGACGGCACGTCTGCATTGGTGACGATCGGCCGCGCCACCACGACCGCCTTGGAGATGAAGTCAAAGACCGCCTGCTGCTGCGCATTGGCGGCGAGGTCGCGCAGAAGCGGGACCTCCTCGTAGCCCGGGAATTTGCGCAAGCCTGCCTGGATCAGAAAATTGTATTTCGCGGTCACCTCGGCTTTGCTGGCCCCGAGCACTTGCGGATTGCTGGTGCTGCGGCCTTCGACTTCCCCCCGCTCGAGCGCGAGCGTCATATCGGGCCCGCTCGGATAGCCGTAGATCACCTTGAACCGGGTCCCCAACATGTTGTTGTAGACGGCAGCGAGCTGGGTCATGATCGATCCGGCGCCGGTCGCCGCAACCGGCGTTTCGCGCGTGCGGGCGTCTTGCAACGTCTTGGTCGGCGAAGATTTGGCGGTGTAGAAGAACTCGTTCGTCTCGCTCATATTGCCGATCCAATTGAGCGTCCGCAGATCCACTTTGATGGTGCGGTCGAGGCCCAGCGCCTGATCCATTGGGAACGACTGCGTGATCATGGTGATGACCGTGCCGTCGCGCGGGGCTACATTGGCCACATAATTGAGCGCCACCAGGCCTCCGCCGCCCGGCATATTGATCGGCAGAATGCTCGGATTTCCCGGCAGGAAGCGCACGAGGTGACGCGCGAGCAAACGGGAATAGACGTCGTAATTTCCACCCGGCGCCGCCCGGATGTAGATCTTGATCTGCTTGCCGCGATAGAAATCCTCGACCGGGTCGGCGGCAGCCGTGGAGGTTGCGAGCACGAGGCTCACTATTTGAACGGCGAACGTGCCCAGCCTCGGCATCATTTGATTCGACCCTGCGTCAGGCCGCGCCGGCTTTCACCCACTTGTCGGTGTCGACCTCCCATCCGCGTTGAGACAGGTCGCAGCCGTTTCCCTCCGGATCACGCATGCGGATCTCCGATTGCGTACGATGGGCCGGGCGTGCCTTGAAGGTCGCGCCGGCGGTCCCGACCTGCTCCGCCATTGCTTTCGAATCGCGCACCAGGAAACCGAAATGGGCGATGCCGAAGCGCGCCTCGTGTCCGACTTCGTCGCTGTAGAAGGTTTGGATCGCCACATTGGTGTGGCCGTCGCCCACGTGCTTGTTGCGATAGCCGGGGCGCTTCATGGATTCCCGATGCGCCTCGAACAATTCGCGGAAGCCGAACACCTCGCGGTAGAACGCGAGCACCAGCTCGGTGTCGAGCGCGTTGAGCGCGATGTGGGCGATGCGCGGCACGCGGGTTTGCGCGCCGGCTAGTCCGAAACGACGCTGGGAGAGCGTCACCGGATTGCACTCCGGATCGTGGATGCGAACCTCGCCGTGCTGCAAGTCGCCATTCTCGGCGATGATGACGCCGCGCGAATTGAACGCGCGATAGCGCGCGATGGTCTCATCCACGCTGTCGACCGCGACCCCCAGATGGTGCAGGCCCCGCTCCATACGCGGCTCGTGCAACTGTGTACGCTCCTTGAAAAATGTGATGTTGAAGCCGCCGTCGGTCAGGGTGACATCTCCTTGCGCGGTGCGGCCAAGCTCGTCGAGACCGAAGGAGTTCCGATAAAAGCCCGCGAGCTCGAGCGGCTCTGCGCATAGCAAAGCGAGATAGCTTATTCGCGACATGGTCGGCTCTGCTCCAATGATGGCGAGCGGTAGACGGCCGCAATGTGGCCTTCAGGCTATGCCGTCGGTCAAGCCGCCGGTGCTTGACACGGCAAGGCGAAGGACCTATTTCCGCCGCGGCACTTAGCACTGTCGGGCCGAGAGTGCCAGAAGCCCAATCGAGATTTTCAACCGCACCTGCGCTCCAGCGCCGACGAGGAACCCATGGCCAAGACGAGCTTCCGCCCCCTGCATGACCGCGTAGTCGTGCAGCGCATTGACGCCGAGGAAAAAACCAAAGGCGGCATCATCATTCCGGACACCGCCAAGGAAAAGCCGCAGGAAGGCAAAGTGGTGGCCGTAGGCCCCGGCGGTCGAGACGAAGCCGGCCAGCTGATCAAGCCGGACGTGAAGGTCGGCGATCGCGTGCTGTTCGGCAAGTGGTCGGGCACCGAGGTCAAGATCGAGGGCGAAGACCTCCTGATCATGAAGGAATCGGACATCATGGGGGTTATCGCCTGAGCGGGCGAGCTTCGCGCCCGTCGGCCGTGAATGTGCTTGCGCCCGGCCTCGGCGCCTGATCGCAGGAATCTCGAACCCGCCGGGCTCGATCGCCAGAACAAACGGAGTAGAGCGAAATGGCTGCAAAAGACGTGAAATTCTCTTCCGAAGCGCGCGACCGCATGCTGCGTGGCGTAGACGTTCTCGCCAACGCGGTGCGGGTGACCCTCGGCCCCAAGGGGCGCAATGTCGTCATCGAGAAGAGCTTCGGGGCCCCGCGCATCACCAAGGACGGGGTGACGGTCGCCAAAGAGATCGAACTCGAGGACAAGTTCGAGAACATGGGCGCCCAGATGGTGCGCGAGGTGGCGCAGAAGACCAACGACCAGGCTGGTGACGGCACCACCACCGCAACGGTGCTGGCACAGGCGATCGTGCGCGAAGGTGCCAAGTCGGTTGCGGCCGGCATGAACCCGATGGACTTGAAGCGCGGCATCGACATCGCAGTCACCGCCGTGGTGAAAGACATAGAGAAGCGCGCCAAGAAGGTCGGCTCCTCCGCCGAGATCGCTCAGGTTGGCACGATCTCGTCGAACGGCGACGCCAAGATCGGCAAGATGATCTCCGAGGCCATGCAGAAGGTCGGCAACGAGGGCGTCATCACGGTCGAGGAAGCCAAGGCGCTGGAGACCAATGTCGAGATCGTCGAGGGAATGCAGTTCGATCGCGGCTACCTTTCTCCCTACTTCATCACCAATGCCGAGAAGATGGTGGCGGAGCTCGAGGATGCTTACGTGCTCTTGCACGAGAAGAAGCTTTCGGGCTTGCAGGCCATGCTGCCGGTGCTGGAGGCGATCGTTCAGTCCGGCAAGCCGCTGGTGATCGTGGCCGAGGATGTCGAGGGCGAGGCGCTCGCCGCGCTGGTGGTCAACAAGCTGCGCGGCGGCTTGAAGATCGCGGCCGTCAAGGCGCCGGGCTTCGGTGATCGCCGCAAGGCGATGCTCGAGGACATCGCCATCCTCACCTCCGGACAGCTGATTTCCGAAGATCTCGGCATCAAGCTCGAGAACGTCACCCTGCAGATGCTCGGCCGCGCCAAGAAGGTCCTGATCGAGAAGGAGAAGACCACGATCGTGGACGGCGCCGGCAAGCGCAAGGACATCGAAGCACGCATCGCCCAGATCAAGGCGCAGATAGAGGAGACCACCTCCGATTATGATCGCGAGAAGCTGCAGGAGCGGCTGGCGAAGCTCGCCGGCGGCGTCGCAGTGATCCGGGTGGGCGGCGCGACCGAGGTCGAGGTGAAGGAGAAGAAGGACCGGGTCGAGGATGCGCTCAACGCGACCCGCGCCGCTGTCGAGGAAGGCATCGTGCCGGGCGGTGGCGTTGCGCTCCTGCGGGCCAAGAAATCGGTCGGCAGGATCAGCAACGCGAATTCGGATGTTCAGGCCGGCATCAACATCGTGCTCAAGGCGTTGGAATCGCCGATCCGGCAGATCGCGGAGAATTCCGGGGTCGAAGGCTCGCTGGTGGTCGGCAAGATCCTCGAGTCGAAATCGGAGACGTTCGGCTTCGACGCCCAGCACGAGGAATATGTCGATATGGTCGACAAGGGCATTGTCGATCCCGCCAAGGTCGTGCGCGCGGCCTTGCAGGACGCGGCTTCGGTCGCCGGCCTCATCGTCACCGCGGAAGCGATGGTCGCCGAATTGCCGAAGGAGAAACCCGCAATGCCGCCGATGCCGGGCGGGGGCGGGATGGATTTCTGACGCTTTTCGCGTCGCCAAATCCACTATTCTTGGGAACGGGGCCGCCGGGTGTGGCCCCGTTTCATTTTGCGATTTCGAGATAAGCCCAGGCGAAAGCCCAGAAGGCGAGCCGCTCAGTTCGAGCTCAGGCGAAAGCGCAGGCTGCGGTCACCCTGCAGCACGAGAAGATCATCTTGCCGGTGCCAGGTCGTAACCTGCTGCAGAGCCCCGATGAGGTCCTGGTCCGCCTGCATGCGGTCCGCCTCGCATTGCTTGTCTGTTGGCGCGCCCAGGATGATCGTGATGGTATCGGCGGCGACCACCATCTGCGCCGGCACGGTGTTGCACCAGAGATTGATCGAGGCCTCGCCCTGCGATTCGATCTGCAGGACGGGGACGCGCTTGGAGCCCTTCATGGGCTTTGCTTCCAGCAAGAACACGCTGTCGTAGGGGAAGCTCTGGTCGACCGCAAAAGCGGGGGAAGCACCCAGCAGCAGACTGACGGTCATCAGCCCACCGACTGCACAGCCGGCGCGAAAAATCGCAGAAAGAAGCATGCAAATCCCCCGGTGGATTGAAGCGCACGCCGACTGTTCAGGCGGTAGTGGCAAGCTGCCGGATGAATGTGACGGAATTCCGGGGCGCCATCGGGTGGCGCAGCAGCCGGCAGCTCAATAGCAAATGGGCGGCCCTGAACCGAGGGCCGCCCATCAGCAGGGAAGATGAAGTCGAGGAAGGCTACTTCAAGTTAGCCAACGTCAAGTCGGAGGACAGCTTGACGACGAACACTTGGCTGCACCAGTTCGAACCCACACCGGTTGGATTTATCTTGGAGAAATCGTTGCTGAACGCCGCGGTGTGATCGCTGGTGAAGGCGTTGCAATCGGCCTTGCTCAGGTTGGTGCCGTAGTAACGGAAGTCGAGAGTGAACACCTTCCAGGTGAAGCCGAAGCCGGCGTCCCAGTTGGCGTAACTCGTGTAGGGGACACCGTTCGGGAAGGCAGGCACGCCATAGAAGGCGTCGGACGTGCCGAGCCACCAATAGCCGCCGTCAGCCGAGGCATAGAAGCCGACATCCGCCGGCAGCGGTGCGCCCGATGGCGCGGTGAACTTGATAGTACCGGCCGCATAGGTGCCGTCCGCACCCGTGTTGGCGACATTCGGCGAGTAGAACACCTGAGCGCCGATCGACCACTGGTCGCTGATCGTGTAGGTGCCCTTGCCGTAAATCTCGTAGAAGCTCGCCCAGGCCTTGGCTGCGTTGCCGTTGAACAGCGCACCACCTTGCCAAGTGTCTCCCGCATTGAAGGCGTTGCAAGCCTCCTGACCGGTCAGACCGGTCGCTGTGCCCGAGCTGAAGCACTGGCCGCCCGGGTAGTAGTACAACCACGCGCCGAAATCGAGGGCGAGCTTGCCGAAGGTTGGGCGGATACCGCCGTAGAAGTCGACCTCAGCTGCTGCGTGATTGGGAAAGTCGATGCTCTCGCCGGAGAGGCCGAGATAGCCTTGCAGCGAGTCGGTGAAGTTGTAGCGGGGCTCGAAGTAGACGGCGACCGACGGCTTGTGCGCCGACTGAGTGATGCCGCGGAACATATAGTCCGTCATGATCGCATCGCCGAAAGCCAAATCCCACGGGCTCGGCGGTGGCGGCGGCGCCTTTACGGCCTTGACCTTCATATCGGCTGCCAACGCCGGCGTCGCCAACGCCGCTGCAGCCAACAATGCGAACATCAACCTCTTCATCTTCCAGCCCCTTTCGTCAGTGCGAGCCCTTCATTGGGCATCAAGCCCGTCATCAGCGACAACCTATCCCCAATGTCTGTCGCGTGACGTTCCTCACGTGAGAACTAACGCCATCTTAAGAAAAAGCGGCAAGCAAAATCGATCGCCAGTTGCCGAATTTTTGTGCGCTTTCAGAGGTTATAGATCGAAAGAATCTTCGTGTTGCAATTTGAACACAGCCTACCGCGCGGCGGAGCTGCTCTAATCAGTCGGCACAAAGGCCGGTCGATGTTTTGACCATTCCGTTTGTTTCCGGGCTGCACGATGCCCATCAAGCTTCGGCGGGCTGGCGCAAATAAAAAACGGCTCCCGCACCTTAGAATTGCGGGAGCCGCTTGGACGCGTTCCAATCTTCGTCCAATCTTCGCGATGCAACAACGCCGTCGGGCGTCGATCAAGTGGCGGGCCGGACCTTCTGCCGAAGTCCCGGCCGCGACCTTCGGCATCAGCGCCTCAGGTGCCGCCGTGGCCGCCGCCTTCGTTACCACCGGGCGGACGGCTGGGAGCAGGCGCAGCACCTCCGCCGATCGGCATGGATGAATGCTGTGCCGGGGCCGCGGGGCTATGCGAGCTAGCCGGCGGTGTGCTCGGCTTTGGCGCCATGGGCGGCGGGGGCGGAGCTGCCGGTCGCGGCGGAGGCGGTGCCGCCGGCTTGGGGGCGGGGGCAGCCATCGGCTTGGGGGCGGGAGTCGGCTTCGGCGCCGACGGCGCCGCGGGCTTGGGGGCCGGCATTGCCGCCGGCTTGGCAGCCGGCTTAGCGGCTGCTTTCTTGGCGACCTTCGGCTTCGCCTTTGCCTTGGCGGCTGGTTTCTTTGCGGCGCCCTTCTTGGCTGTTGCGCGCTTTTTCCTGCTTGCCGCGGCCGCCTTTCTTGTCTTCGTCTTTTTCGCCTTCTTGGCTTTCGCCTTCGACTTTTTGGTCTTCGACTTTGCTTTCTTCGCCATGATCGTCCTCCCGATCGGTTCGGCTCAGACCTCGGAACGTGACGCGGTGCCGCTGCCTTGGTCCCGGATCAACGCTCCGACGCGGGCTCCTTGGGCTTCAGCGCTTCCGGCTCGCGGCCCCCCGTGGCCCAATCGATCAGCTCGACCGTGTGGACCACCGGGATCCGCGTGCCCGCCGCGATCTGGGTGATACAACCGATATTACCGGCGGCGATCACGTCGGGCGCGACTCCCTCGATATTCCTCACCTTGCGATCGCGCAACCTCTTCGCAATGTCAGGCTGCAAAATGTTGTAGGTCCCAGCCGAGCCACAACACAGATGCTCTTCTGGTACATCTTTGACCACGAATCCCATCTTGCAAAGCAATTCTTTTGGTTGATGACCAATTTTCTGTCCGTGCTGCAGCGAACAAGCCGCGTGATAGGCGACGACAAGGCCCTTCATAGCGCTGGCTGGGCCACTCGCCCGGGACATGTCGAGACCGGTCAGATACTCGGAAATATCGCGGGCAAGTGCCGTGATGCGCTCGGCCTTGGCGGCGTAGGCCGAATCACCCCGCAGCATGAACCCGTAGTCCTTCACCATGGTGCCGCAGCCCGACGCCGTGACCAGGATGGCGTCGAGACCGCCGGCTCCCAGCTCGTTGCTCCAGGCATCGATGTTGGCGCGTGCGGCGGCGAGCGCCTCGTGCTGGCGGCCAAGGTGATGAGCGACTGCCCCGCAGCAGCCCTGGCCGGAGGCCAGCACGACCTCGATGCCGTGACGGGTCAGCAGACTGATCGCGGCCTGGTTGATCGAAGGCCGGAGCACGGGACCGACACAACCGGTTAGCAGGGCGACCCGCCCGCGCCGCTCGCCTTCCGCGGCGAAGACCCGTTGGCGCTGGGCGCTGCCGCGCTGTGGCAGCCGGGCGGGCGCAAGCCGCAGCATGGCGGCGATTGGAGCGAACCCGCAGGCGGCAAACAGGCCGGCCAGTGGCCTTGCCCAGCGGGCAAGCCGCAGGGCCCAGCGCAGCTGCGTATCGTTGGGCAGAATGCGCGCCAGGACCGTGCGCAGCCAGCGGTCGCGACGGGGGCGTCGATAGCTCTCCTCGATGCGGACGCGGGCGTGGTCGACCAAGTGCATGTAGTGCACCCCCGAAGGGCACGTGGTCATGCAAGCGAGGCAGGACAGACAGCGATCGACGTGCTTGACCAGCTCGGGTGTCGGACGCCGGTCGTTTTCCAGCATATCCTTGATGAGGTAGATGCGGCCTCTGGGGCTGTCGAGCTCATCGCCGCCGAGTACGTAGGTCGGGCATGTCGCCGTGCAAAAGCCGCAGTGCACACAGGTCCGCAGGATGCGTTCCGACTCGGCCACCTCCGGATCAGCGAGCTGGGCCAGCGTGAACAGGGTCTGCATCGGGTCAGGCCTTTGTCATTGCTACACCTGCGCCCACATCCGCCCTCGATTGAGTGCTCCTGCCGGGTCAAAACTCTCCTTGACCCGCTTGGTCAATGCCGCCAAGCCGCCCTCCTGCGGCTCAAAGACATCGATAGTCGCGCGCAGCTGCGCCGCTGCGCGCAGGAGGGTCGCATGGCCCCCGACCGCCTTCACGGCCGCACGGACCACGCTCGCGGCAGCGTCTGCGGCCGGAATGCTGGCCCAGACAAGCCCGCCGGCCCAGTCGTAGAGGAACTCGACTTGCCCGGAGGCAGCGATCCGAGCCGCCAGTTCAGTCGCCCGGCTGGCGACAGTCGAGATGCGCCACAGCGGCTGCTCGCGGCTGGTGCGGCCCGCCGCAAATGGAGCGACATCGCGGATAGCGATCCACAAGCGGCGGGAGACCAGCTCATCGATGGCCGCCGCTGCGCCGTGCGGCCGCAGCATCGCCTGCAGCGCCGACAGACGCTGCGTCACAGATGGGGCCACCCCTTCCAGCCGCAACACCGTGAGGGCCTGCCCGGCTGCGACCGCCGCCCCCATTGGAAATCGCGCCGCCGTAGCGGCCGGCAAATGGGCGGCAGCCGATACCTCGCAGCCCGACCCCATCGCGGCCGTCATGGCGCGAACCGCAGGCGCGTCGTCGAGGCCGGAAATAGCCACTGTGGCTTCGGTTTCCGGTTTGGGCAGTGTCTTCAAGGTCACCTCGGTCATGGCAGCGAGCGTCCCCCAGGAGCCCGCCATGAGCTTGCTTAAATCGTAGCCGGTGACGTTCTTCACCACCCGCCCGCCCGCCTTGAACCTCTCCCCGCGCCCGGAAACGGCCATAAAGCCCAACAGGTGGTCGCGGACCGCTCCGGCCACGATCCGGCGCGGGCCGCAGAGATTGGCCGCAATGGTGCCCCCGATGGTGCCCCGCCCGGTGGCGCCGCCCATCAGCTGTCCGCAATCCATCGGCTCGAAGGCCAGGCGCTGGCCTTTGGCGGCAAGCAGCGCCTCGATGTCGGCGAGCGGCGTGCCGGCCTTGGCGCTGACCACGAGCTCGGCGGGCTCGTAAGCGGTGACTCCGGAGAGCCCCGATAAATCCAAGACGACGTCAACTTGCGACGGCCGCCCGATCGCCCGTTTCGAGCCATGGCCGACGATCTCCAGCACCTTGCGCTCGCCGACCGCCCATTGCACGGCGCGTTCAACGTCCTCGGCGTCGCGGGCCTTGAGCGTCTCGCTCATGTCAATGCCCGCCCATTTCGATGCATGTCGGCGCCCGCATCAAAACCGCGGCAGGTGCGGAAACGGCAGCTTGCCGGCCCGCACGTGCATGCGCCCAAGCTCGGCGCAACGATGCAGCGTCGGAAACATCTTGCCGGGATTGAGCAATCCTTTCTCGTCGAAGGCGCATTTGAGGCGCTGCTGCTGCGCGAGATCGGCCTCGGAGAACATCGCCGGCATCAGATCGCGCTTTTCCACCCCGACTCCGTGCTCGCCGGTCAGCACGCCGCCGACTTCGACGCAGAGGCGCAGAATGTCGGCCCCGAAGGCCTCGGCACGCTCGAGCTGCCCCGGCTGATTCGCATCGTACAGGATAAGCGGGTGCAGATTGCCGTCGCCGGCATGGAATACGTTGGCGACCGGAAGCCCGTGCGTCTCGGACATCTCGCGCATGCGCTGCAACACCAGCGGGAGCTTGGCGCGCGGAATGGTGCCGTCCATGCAATAGTAGTCGGGCGAGATGCGTCCGACCGCCGGAAATGCCGCCTTGCGGCCCGCCCAAAACAACAGCCGCTCCCGTTCCGAGCCGGACAGGCGGCAGGTCACCGCGCCGCATTCCCTCGCGATCGATTCGACGCGCGGCAGCAGGTGATCGACCTCGGCGCGGGCGCCATCGAGCTCGACGATCAGCAGCGCCTCCACATCGAGCGGATAGCCGGCGTGCACGAACGCCTCGGCTGCGTGAATCGCCGGCCGGTCCATCAACTCCATGCCGCCCGGAATGATGCCGGCAGCGATGATCCTGGCGACGCAATCGCCGGCCTGCTCGGAGGCCGCAAAGCCGACCAGCACCGCGCGTGCGCATTCAGGCTTGCGCAGGATACGCACGGTCACCTCGGTGACGACCGCGAGCAATCCCTCCGAGCCCGTCATGATGCCGGCGAGATCGTACCCGCCGCTGTCGAGATGGCGGCCGCCGAGGCGGACGACCTCGCCGTTTACCAGCACCAATTCGAGCCCCAGCACGTTGTTGCTGGTGACGCCGTATTTCAGGCAATGAACGCCACCGGAATTCTCCGCCACGTTGCCGCCGATCGTGCACGCGATCTGCGAGGATGGATCGGGCGCATAGTAGAAACCGTCCCGCTCGACCGCCTGTGTGACTGCCAAATTGGTCACACCAGGCTCTGCCACGACGACGCGATTCTCCAGGTCGATGGCACGAATGCGGTTGAACTTGGCCATGCCAAGGAGGACGCCGTCGGCCACCGGCAGTGCGCCTCCGGAGAGCGAGGTGCCGGCCCCACGTGGCACCACGCTGATGCCTTCGGCGTGACAATACTTCAGCACCCGGGACACTTGATCGACCGTTTCGGGCAGCACGACCACCATGGGCAGCTGGCGATATGCGGTCAGTGCATCCGATTCGTAAGGCCGCATCTCGGTGTCGGTCGCGATGACCCCCTCGCCCGGGATGATTGCGCGCAACGCGCGCACGATGCTGTCGCGGCGACCGAGGACCGCCTGATCCGGAGCCGGCAGCTTGACCGACATGGTCTACCTCTGGGCCTGCTCTCCCGCGCGCAGCTTGCGCCACCGCTGTCTATGGCGACAAATCGGTGCAATACTCATAGCGCAGAACAGGCTTGGGGGGTGGGACTTCAGACAATGAGCCCCGTTGACACCGGCGCCTTTGGGCGCCATTCGAGCGCGGTGGAGGTCCGCCGCGCGGCGAATACCGGGCCGTCGGAACGACAGCAATAAGGGAACGAGAGGAGAGAGTGATGAGGACTTGGGTTTTGGTTGGGGTGATCGTGGCCGCGTCGACGGGGACCGCATTAGCGCAAGATGCTGCCGCCGGCGAACAGTCTTTCAACAAATGTCGCCCCTGCCACGATATTGGGCCGGACGCCAAGATCAAGCTGGGACCCCCGCTCAATGGAATCGATGGTCGCAAGGCCGCGAGCTTCCCCGGCTTCAACTACTCCGATGGCCTGAAGGCTTCAGGGATTACCTGGAACAAAGACAAGTTCCTGCAATGGATCACAGCCCCGCAGGCGATGGTCGCCGGCACCCGCATGGCGTTCGCAGGAGACCAGGACGCAACGGACAGAGAGAATTTGTGGGCCTATGTGAGCCAGTTCAAGGCCGACGGCTCGAAGTAACAAACAGGGCTCTAGGCTTGCGTTTGGGGCGGCCCGGGATCGGCGACGATCGGCGGGCCGCATCCGCTTTTTGCACTTGCGCATGTCCGGAAGAACAGATTCCAACCCTCATATCGCGAGGTCGGGCTGTTCCGGAAGATGCGCTGGGGATGAGGAGCGCCGAACCATGGTCAAGGACATCTTGGTCAATCTGACCGGCGGAGCCTCGCAGGATTTTGCTGCCGATTATGCGCTCTCGCTGGCGCGGCTGTTCGGGGCGCATATCGCCGGGATCGGATTCGTCTACGAGCCGGTGATTCCCGGCAGCGTAATGGGCGGCATTCCGAGCGAGCTGATCGAAGCCCAGCGGGAGGAGAACGCCAAATCCGCCCGGGGTGCGGCCGACCGCTTCGAGGCTTCCGCCCGGGAGGCCCAGCTCTCCGCGGAGGTGCGCATTCTCGACGCGAGCGTGGCAGGCGCAGCCGACCTGTTTGCCCGTGCGGCGCGGCGCTTCGATCTCGCGGTGGTCGGGCAAGCGCGCCCCAACGAAGGTGCCTCCGAGGAGCTCCTGATCGAGGGAGCGCTGTTTGAATCGGGGCGGCCGGTCGTGATGGTGCCCTTTACCCAGACACGGCCCGCCACGCTCGAGCGTGTATTGGTCTGCTGGGATGGCAGCCGGCCAGCTACGCGCGCCATCGCGGACGCCCTGCCGTTTCTCGGCCGCGCCAAGGCAATCGACATCATTGCGGTCAGCGGCGAACGGGGCAAAGGCGGCGAGCTCGCCGGCACCAATATGGCGCGCCACCTCTCGCGCCACGGCCTTCAAGTCACGCTCAAGCGCGTATCGGCCGGCAATGCCGACGTGCCGTCCGCCATCCGTACGCAAGCGCAGGAAAGCGGCGCTGATTTCATGGTCATGGGCGGCTATGGGCATTCCCGGCTGCGGGAATTCATTCTCGGCGGCGTCACCCGTACGGTGCTCACAACGACGACCATCCCGGTCCTGATGTCGCACTAGTGTCCGTTTCCGACGCTTGAATCGCTAAGCTGTTTCCCGGACGCGGCGCAGCACTCGCTGCGCCGCTAATCCGGGATGTCCCAAGCTCAGAACTCTGCGTGCCTGGAACGGTCCCGGGACAGGGTGAAACAAGCCTCAGGACGGCCAGACAGTCTGCACCACAAGACCGCGGGCGCGCGCATCAACGACGCCGAGGCCGCGCAAGGCAAACAAAGCAAGCGACTGCGCTTGCACGCGGACTTGGGTTGGATCGGCGGCAGGCGGCGGGGCGAGCCGCCCAACCAATCCTTCGGCCAAGGCCCCGACCAAGGCGGCCGCGGACACCCGGACATCCTGGGCAGGCAGATGGCCGCGTTCCAGCGCGCCGGAAATCCGGAGCTCGAATTGGCGGATGAGTGCACGGCGATAGTCGGCGCGGACCGCATCGACCTCGGGACCAACCGCCTCAGCGAACATTGCGAAGGCAAGACATCGCTGTGACAGCACCCTCGCCGTAAAGGTCGCGATTGTGGCGGCGAGCGCCGAGAGGGGCCCCGGGGCGGCATTACCGGCCCGTTCGAGTGCCGCCACCTCGGCGGCCGTTTGAGCCGCGACGACGGCGGCGATCAGGTCCGACTTGGCCGGGAAGTATCGATAGACGGTACCGGCCGCGATGCCTGCCCGGGCTGCCACGGCGGTGATCTGCACCGCCGTGAGGCCGGCTTCCTCAGCCAGAGCAGCCGCGGCTGCCAGGATTGTGGTTCGGCGGGCCGCAAGCTTACGGCTGACGTTCTCAGTGCGGCGGTACGGCATTGAGACTTAAAGCGATGAATTTTGATTCATCGCAAGCTAAAACCCGCGGACCTACTCTTGCTGGGGGTCAAACCGCTCGCCGAGAGCTATGCCTGATGCTGGCTCAACGCCTTCTCGCGGATCGCTCCCAATGTTGTGGTCGGCGTGATCGCCTCCGGATCGACTTTGCAGTGCAGGAGCGCGGGCTTGCCGGAGCGCTGCGCGGCCGCAAACGCCTCTGCAAAATCGGCAGTGCGTTCAACCGTTGTCCCGAACCCGCCGAAGGCACGCGCATAAGCCGCAAAATCCGGATTCTGCAGCTCCGTGCCCACCACCCGGCCCGGATATTCGCGTTCCTGATGCATGCGGATGGTGCCGTACATGCCGTTATCGACCAGGATCACGATGATGGGCAAACGGTACTGCACTGCGGTGGCGAATTCCTGCCCGGTCATCAGGAAGTCGCCGTCGCCCGCGAATGCGATGACGGTGCGCTCGGGATGCAGGCGCTGCATCGCCACTGCGGCCGGAACCCCATAGCCCATCGAGCCGGAGATAGGGGCAATTTGCGTGCCGTAGCCGCGGTACCGATAATAGCGATGCACCCAGACCGAGAAATTGCCCGCACCGTTGCAGATGAAGGCGTCGGCCGGCAGGCGCGTACGTAGCGCGGTGACAATCTCGCCCATATTGACCGGTCCCGGAACCGTCGTCGGCTTCTCGGTCCAGGCTAGAAAGTCAGCATGGGCCTCGCGGGCGGCATCGGCCCAGGGGATCTGATTCGGTGGCTGCAGGGCTTCCAGCAAAGCCGCAAACGCGGTCGGGGCGGCATTGATGGCGAGATGCGGCCGATAGACTCGGCCGAGCTCCTCGGTCCCCGGGTGCACATGCACAAAGGTTTGCTGCGGGGCCGGAATGTCGAACAGCGTATAGCGCTGCGATGGCATCTCGCCCATGCGGCCACCGATCAGGACCACCAGATCGGCCGCCTTGATTCGCGCGATAAGCTTCGGATTGGGGCCGATGCCGAGGTCGCCTGCGTAGCAGGGATGCAACGCATCCATCAGGTGCGCGCGACGAAAGGTCGTCGCTACCGGCAGCGCGAACCGTTCGGCAAAGCGCTGCAACGCGGCGCTTGCCGGCTCCGACCAGCGGCTGCCGCCGGCGAGCACGATCGGCTTCGCCGCGGCCCACAGAAGCTTCTGCAGCCGGCTCATTTCGTTCTGGCCCGGCCAGGTCTCGACCGGGGCAAATGCGGGCGCATCCGCGACTGCAACCTTTTCCACCAGCATGTCCTCCGGCAGGGCGATCACGACCGGACCAGGGCGGCCACTGGTCGCCACGTGGAAGGCACGCGAGATGAGCTCGGGGATGCGCGCCGGATCGTCGATCTCGGTCACCCATTTGGCGATGGTGCCGAACACGGCCCGGTAATCGAGCTCCTGGAACGCTTCACGCTCGCGCATGTCGCGGGCAATCTGCCCGACAAATAGAATCATTGGGCTCGAATCCTGCCGTGCGACGTGCAGTCCGGCGGCCGCGTTGGTAGCCCCGGGGCCGCGCGTGACAAAACAGATGCCGGGCGCGCCAGTCGCCTTGCCGACCGCTTCGGCCATCATCGCGGCACCGCCTTCCTGACGACAGATGGTGACCGCGATGGGGGCGTCGTGCATGGCATCGAGTGCGGCGATGTAGCTCTCGCCCGGCACGCAGAAGACATGACGGACGCCGTGCAGGACGAGCTGATCGATCAGCACTTGGGCGGCGGACCTGGTGCCATCATTAGGGCGCATGGCAATTCCTTGATGTTCCTTGACGGTTGTCGCCCCGAGGAGCGAGCGGCGCGTCATCTTTCGGCTTCATCCGCCGCGGTCAATAGGCTTGATGGTCTCGAACAAGGCGAAAGCAAAGGCATGGAGCAGGCACGCGACACGCAGGACGATATCTTCGCGCTCCTCAGCGATCCCGCCACCCACGGCGGGCACGCAGTCAAACGCATCGATACGCACGCGGCCTCGGTGTTCCTCGCTGGCGAGCGAGCCTTCAAGGTGAAGCGTGCGGTGCGCCTTCCATTTCTCGATTTCTCCGCGCTCGCGCAGCGCAAGGCGGCTTGCGAGGCCGAGATCGAGGTCAACAGGCCCTTTGCGCCGGAAATCTATCGGCGTGCCGTGGCGATAACCCGCGAGGCCGATGGCAGATTGGTGATTGGCGGGGCCGGCGAGCCGGTCGAATGGGCGGTGGAGATGCACCGCTTCGACGAAACCCAGACCCTGGACCACTTGGCGCAGCAAGGGCGCATCGATGCTGACATGGCCGACCGCCTTGGCCGCATGGTGGCGGCCGCGCATGCACGTGCTGCACCGGTTGCGCCGCTGCCGTGGATCGACGCCATCGACGAAATGCTTGCGGAGCATGAGGCCGAACTCGGCAAGACCCCTGATTTGTTTCCGCCCGCGGCCGTGGCGACGCTCACCCAGGCGGGCCGCGCGCTCTATGCGCGCATTCGACCGCTGTTGATCGAGCGCGGGGACCGCGGCCTCATCCGGCGCATTCACGGTGACTTGCATCTCGGCAATATCGTGTTGGTCGCAGGCCGCCCGGTGCTGTTCGATGCAATCGAGTTCAGCCCGCTGATCGGGTCGGGGGACCTGATCTACGATCTCGCCTTTCTGCTCATGGATCTCGACGAGCGCGCGCTGCCCCAGGCTTCGAACATCGTATTCAATCGTTATTTTGCGCAAACGCAGCGCATGGAGGATTTGGACGCGCTCGAAGCGATGCCACTCTATCTGTCGCTGCGCGCGGCGATCCGCGCCAAGGTGACGGCGGAGCGGCGTGAGCGGGCCACGCCGACCGAAAAGAGCGCGATCGGCGATAGTGCGCGCCGCTATTTCGATTTGGCTCTGCGCGCAATCGCGCCGGCCGAGCCGGTGATGATTGCGACCGGCGGACTGTCTGGCACCGGCAAATCCGGCCTTGCTTTTGCGCTTGCGGGCGAGCTCGCGCCACGACCGGGCGCACTCGTGCTGCGCTCAGATGCGGAACGTAAGGCGCTTTTCGGCAAGGATGAAAGCGAGCGGCTTCCACCGCAAGCGTACACGGCCGAGGTGACACGGCGGGTATATGCGCTGATCGCCGACAAGGCGCGGCGGGCGGCTGCGGCCGGCCATTCGGCAATCCTGGATGCGGTATTCGGCGATGCCGGGGAGCGGGCCCTGGCGGAGACCTCAGCCGGAGTGTTGGGGGTCACATTCCGCGGCTTGTTTCTCGAAGCGCCGCTTGGGAGCAGGCTCGCGCGGGTCGGTGGGCGCACCCATGATGCTTCGGATGCCGATGCGGCGATCGTCCGCGCCCAGGAGAGCTACGACCTGGGCAAGCTCGAATGGATTCGGATCGATGCTTCTGGCTCGCCCGCCGACACTCTGCGCCGGGCACGAGCCGCGCTTTGACGAGATCAGCCCCGATAATGCCGGCGCCCCGCAACGGCGTTTGCGGGGCGCGTCCTGCAGCAATCCGGGAACGGATCAGGCCTGCGGCTGCGGCTCGAGGCCGCCGGTCTCCGGGCGTGGGCGCGGCTTGCCGGCGGGCGGAACCGCAGAGCCGCGCGGGGTTGCGGGCTCGATCACCGACTCGCGGCTGGGCCGCTTGCCGCCGAGCAGGTCCCTGATCTCGTCACCGGTCAGCGTCTCGAATTCGAGCAGGCCCTTGGCCAGCGTCTCAAGATCAGCCCGTCTGTCGACGAGTATCTTCTCCGCTTCGGCATAGCCGGTTTCCACCAGGCGCTTGATCTCCGCATCTATCTTGCGGCTCGTCTCCTCCGAGACGTTCTGCTGGCGCGCCACCTGGTACCCGAGGAACACCTCGTCCTGGTTCTCCCCATATGCGACCGTGCCGAGCGCATCGGAAAGGCCCCAGCGCGTGACCATCATGCGGGCGAGCTTGGTGGCCTGCTCGATGTCCGAGGCCGCGCCCGAGGTCACTTTGTCGCGCCCGAAGATGAGCTCTTCGGCCACCCGCCCGCCCATCATGATCGCGAGCCGCGAGGTCATCTGCTCGAGACTCATGGAAAGCTTGTCGCGCTCCGGCAGCTGCATGACCATGCCGAGTGCGCGCCCGCGCGGGATGATCGTGGCCTTGTGCACCGGGTCGGTGGCCTTGACGTTGAGGGCAACGATGGCATGGCCCCCCTCGTGATAGGCGGTGAGCAGCTTCTCTTCCTCGGTCATTACCAGCGACTTGCGCTCGGCGCCCATCATGACCTTGTCCTTGGCATCCTCGAACTCGATCTGCGTCACCATGCGCTTGTTGCGCCGCGCCGCCATCAGGGCCGCTTCATTGACCAGGTTCATCAGATCGGCACCCGAGAATCCCGGCGTGCCGCGCGCTATGGTCTTGAGATTGACGTCCGGCGCCATCGGCACCTTGCGCACGTGCACTTTCAGGATCTGCTCGCGCCCGACCACATCCGGATTGGGCACGATGACCTGGCGGTCGAAGCGGCCCGGCCGCAACAGCGCCGGATCAAGCACGTCGGGCCGGTTGGTGGCGGCGATCAGGATGATGCCTTCGTTGGCCTCGAAACCGTCCATCTCGACCAGCAACTGATTGAGCGTTTGCTCGCGCTCGTCATTGCCGCCACCGAGGCCGGCGCCACGGTGGCGTCCGACCGCGTCGATCTCATCGATGAAGATGATGCACGGCGCATTCTTCTTGGCCTGCTCGAACATGTCGCGCACGCGGCTCGCGCCAACGCCGACGAACATTTCGACAAAGTCAGAGCCCGAAATGGTGAAGAATGGAACGTTGGCCTCGCCCGCGATCGCGCGTGCAAGCAGCGTCTTGCCGGTGCCAGGGGGGCCGACCAGCAGCACACCGCGCGGAATACGGCCACCGAGACGCTGGAACTTTCCCGGATCTCGCAGGAATTCGACGATCTCTTGTAGATCTTGCTTGGCCTCGTCGACGCCGGCCACGTCCTCGAAGGTGACGCGGCCATGCGCCTCGGTCAGGAGCTTGGCCCGCGACTTGCCGAAGCCGAGCGCCTTGCCGCCAGCGCCCTGCATCTGTCGCGACAAGAATATCCACACCCCGATCATGGCGAAGATCGGCAGCCAGGAGATCAAGAGCGACACGAACCAAGGAACGTCGTTCTGCTGCGGCCGCGCCGTGATGTTCACGTTCTTCTGATAGAGCTTCTGCACCAGGGTCGGATCATTGGGCGCATAGGTCTGGAAGCTGTGTCCGTCCTTGTAGGTACCGTGGATTTCCGGTCCCTGGATCACCACGTCGCGCACGTCACCGGCGTCGACCGCATTGAGCAGCTGCGAGAACGAAATGTCCGAAGACGCGGTATGCTGGCTCGGATTTTGGAACAGTGTGAACAATGCCAACAGCAGCAGGATAATGATGACCCAGAGGGCGAAATTGCGCAGATGGGCGTTCATGCCTCGCGTCCCTTTGTGTCCTGTGTGTCCATCACTGCCCGCCGCTGCCTCGGACTTGCCCGCGACCGGAGATGCTTTCGGTTGATAGCGCCCGCTTCTCAGGGCTGAATCACGTTCTATCCGGGCCACAATCTAAGTGTCGGTGGGCCTCCTGCCAAGGGAACCAAGCCTATTCTTGCTGTATGCAAGGCTAGCCCCTGGGGCGCGACCGCCCCTAATCGAATTGTGGTCCCGGTCCTAGCGTCTTGATCGGACGTGATCTTTTCCAAAAGCAATTTCCATTCCGGCTCGCAGCGCTGAGCCCGATTTAGATCATCCCCTAGCGCGGTTAGGGTTGCGGCGCAGCCCTTGTGGCGCGCGTGGTTAAGACCGCATTCACTTATGACCGCGTCCCGCGGGATATAGTCCTTGCAAGCTGCGCACCGCTTTCGATCTCGGGGGAGCTCGCTCAATGGTCAGCACGCCGCCCGCGAACGTCACCAGCGCGCCAGCGAGCGTGCGGCGGAGACGATCGGCGGGCCGGGCGGAGACTGATTCGACCAGCAGATCGTAAAGAGCTTCGAGCCGATTGAGGCGCACCGGGGCATCGTCTGCCACAGCCTGGATGGCCCGGCCGATGAGGCGCAACGCCACCTCGGCGGGCAAACGGATGAACTTTTCGGCATCGAAGCGAACCCGACCGCTTTCACCTCCGCCGGCATCCACAACGGCGGCGGCCGCCGCTCCCACCGCGAGCTCGATCGTCGCCTCGGCGCGCCGCAGCCGGCGAGCCAATAGGGCCAGGCGCTGTGCGCTCAATCCCTCCTCAGCCAGCGCCGGCATCAGTTCCCGCAGTCGCGCGCGTGTGAAGCGCGGATCGCGATTCGATGGATCCTCGCAAAATGGGACGTGCGCGGCATCGAGCGTCGCGATCAGTCGCGCTTTCGGCACTTCGAGCAACGGACGCACCAGGACGAGCGCATCCGCTGCCGTGCGCGACCTCCTTCCGGCGCCCGGCGGTTCCGGCAGGATTGTTTCGCGAGCCATTGCGGCGAGGCCGGTCGGACCGCTGCCGCGCGCCATCCGCAACAATACCGTCTCGGCCTGATCGTCCAGCGTATGCGCGGTGAGGATGTGAGTAGCTCCCGCGTCTCGCGCTGCGACCGCCAACAGTGCGTAGCGCGCCGCCCGCGCGGCTTCCTGCAGGCCGGTCTCAGGCTTCGCACCACTCCAGCGCATGGTGCGGTGCGCTATCCGCAAGCTTTGCGCCAACTGCTTGACCGTGCGTGCTTCGCCCGCCGATTCAGCGCGCAACCCATGATCGACCGTGACGGCAAGAAGTTCTGGTCCGCGCTCGAGGCCTGCACGCCAGCGGGCGGCCAGAACCATGAGGGCTGTCGAATCAGGCCCGCCGGAAACCGCGAGCAGAAGCGCCTTGGCGGAGCTCAAGCCAGCAAAGAGCGTCCTCGTTTCGGCAGCCGAGACCGGCGCCGGACGATCAGCAGCCGTCACGCTTCTGTTCTCGGTCGACTTGCTCTTTCAACGCAATCTTCGCACGCGGATATTTGCGCAAGACCTCCCCGAGCGAGGCGCACGCGGCCTCCTTCTCGCCCAAGAAGGCGAGCGACTGGCCGAGCCGCAGGAGGGAATCGGGCGCCCTCGGGGTAGATTCGTATTTGGTAGACACGTTGAGGAAGGCTTCGGCGGCGTCCCTATACTGCTGCCGTTGGAACAAGCTTTCCCCCAGCCAATACTCCGCTTCAGGCGCCATCCGGTCGCTCGGGAACTTGCCCAGAAAGGCACGGAAAGCATCTGTCGCCAGCGCATAGTCCTTGCGCAGCATGTAGCCAGAAGCGAGGTCGTAATAATCCTTGGGACTGTCCGAAGGCGGCAGCGTCGCGAGTTGTGTTCCTCGCCCATCGCCGCCGGCCCCGCCCGAGGGCGGGTTTCCGGCATTGGGGCTCGCATTGGCGCTCATGTTGGACAAATTAAGCGGCTCGCCGGTGCCGCGGCCGCCCACCCCCGGCCCCTCTTCCACGGCGACTGGATTGGGCGAGGGATTGCCTCCCGCCGACCCGGGACCGACCGCGACCGTCCCGAGAGTCCGCGGGGCGCCAGGCGCATTCGGATTCTGCGACGGATCGAACGCGTCGCCACGCCGTGCATTCGGACCCGGTGGCGGCGCTGCGCCGCTTCGCGGCCCGATTGCGACGGCCGGCTGCGGTACCGACGACTGCCCGGCCGGGGGCTGCACCATCGATTGCTGCACGTTCGATGCCTGGGCGCCGGCGTCACCCTGCAGGCGCCGCAGCTGGAACTGCAGTTCCTCGATCATGCCCGTCATCTGCCGGACCTGCGCCTCGAGTCGATCGACCCGCACGCTCAACTCGTCGGCCGAGGGCTGAGCGGCCTGGTCGCGGCGGGAACCTTGGTCGCCGCCGAACAGCCCGCCGAGAAAGCCGGGCGATTGGTCGCCATTGGATTGAGCGGAAGCGGTTGTTGCGCTGGTGGCGACGAGTGCGCCGGCGACCAGCAAAATTCCAAGAGCACCGGGCGGCAAGCGGATCATGAGCCGTGGCTTAAGTATTCGGGTGAGGCTGACCGCCCCAAGATACGCGATCCTGCGACCGAATTGTGACTTTTTGGGTGACAGCGATGCCATAGATCCTTCACCGAGCGTCGCACCAAAGCACAACCGGCGCCGCAAGGGCGCCGGTTGTTCCCTTCCCCCGCTTTAATCCGTGATCAGGAGCTGGCGTTGAGGACCGTCACCGCGCGCCGGTTCTGCGACCAGCACGATATGTCGTCGCAGACCGCTACCGGGCGCTCCTTGCCGTAAGAGATCGTACGCATGCGATGCGCAGGAATGCCGTGCGACACCAAATAGTCATGCACCGCCTGTGCGCGCCGGGCGCCGAGCGCGATGTTGTACTCGCGCGTGCCGCGCTCGTCGGCATGACCTTCAACGACGAAAGTATATTGCGGATAGTTGCGCAGCCACTGCGCCTGTTTGTCGAGCGTCGCCAGCGACTGCGGCGTCAGCTCTGAAGAATCGGAATCAAAAAAGACACGATCGCCGACATTGACCACGAAATCCTGCTGGCTGCCGGGGACGGCGGCGCTCGCATTTGCCAGCGCGCCCGCATCCTGAGCGGGATTCTTGGCGCAAGCCCCCAACCCGACGGCGGCGACCAGGAGAGCGGCGAGCTTCGCGGCGCGAAAACCTCGCGAAACATTCGTCATTCCGGTGCCTCCATACTTGCTTGATGACCGGACTAGTGTCCCGGTTCCGATGTTCGTACCAGCTCGCGGCACTCACGTTTACGAACGTCAAAACCGCTGCACTAGCCGTTGGTGTAACGGGTCCTGGTTAAGCGAAGGTTCCGTCAACCTTGATGAGGCCTTGCTGAGATGGCTCAATTGCGACCAAGCGGAGGAAAGCATTTGGCGTAGTTAATGCCAAGTGAATTGCGGCGCCTTGAGGGCCGCTGTGGACATGGTATCGGGTGGTTGCTGTTGTTTGAGTGAAGGCTTCAGGACAACAGCGGCGACCAGGCGGGATCGGACGCAAAGCTCGGCGTCGGTGTCTTCTGCTCGTTGCGGCCGGAAACATCGACCGTGAACAGGCTCGGCCCGGCGGTGCCGCCCGGATCGCGGAAGAACATGATGACGCGTCCGTTTGGCGACCAGGTTGGGCCTTCGTTGTGAAAGCCCTCGGTCAGGATGCGCTCACCCGATCCATCCGGCTTTATGACCCCGATGGCAAACTTGTTGTCGGCCTGCTTGGTGAACGCGATGTAGTCGCCGCGCGGGGACCAGACGGGGGTCGAGTAGATGCCGTCACCGAAGCTGATGCGCTGCGCCGCCCCGCCATTGGCGCCCATGATGTAGATCTGCGGATGGCCGCCGCGATCGGACTCAAAGCAGATGCGCTGACCGTCGGGTGAATAGCTCGGTGCGGTGTCGATTGCCGCCGTGTCGGTCAGCCGCGTGGTGGTTCGCGAGCGCAGATCCATAACGTACAGATTGGCGTTGCCGCCCTGCTGCAGGCTCATGATCACGCGCTGGCCTTCCGGCGAGAAGCGCGGCGCGAACGACATGCCGGGAAAATTCCCTACGATCTCGCGCTGCCCGGTCTCGATGTTGAGCAGATACACGCGCGGCTCGCCCTGCCCGTAGGACATGTAGGTGATCTGTTGCGTCGACGGCGAGAAGCGCGGCGTGAGCACGAGATCATCGCCCCGGGTCAAATAACGCACCTGCGCGCCATCCTGGTCCATGATGGCCAGGCGCTTCACCCGGCGATCCTTCGGGCCCGATTCGTCGACGAAGACGATGCGGCTGTCGAAATAGCCGCCGTCGCCGGTCATCTGCGAATAGATCAGGTCGGAAATGATATGGGCGATGCGCCGCCAGTTCTCCGGCGAGGTAAATAAAACTTTGCTGGCGAGCTGCTGCCCGGCGAACACGTCCCAAAGACGGAACTCGGCCTTGAGGCGGCCTGAATCGGGACTGAGGCGACCTGTCACCAGCGCCTGAGCATTGATCTGCCGCCAATCGGCGAAACGCGGATAATCGAAATTCGGGTTGCGCTCGATGAAGGCCGCCGGATCGATCGGCGCGAACAGCCCGGAGCGGCGTAAGTCGTTGGCGATGATGTCGGTGACGTCGTGCGCCGTCTCGGCTTCGCCGCTCGCCGCAAAATCCGGCAGCGCGATCGGGATCGGCTGAATGTTGCCTTGGGTGACATCGAGGTGAAGGGGTGCCCCCACGGCCGGCCGCAAAGCGATAGCAGGAAGCGCCCTCGCCGTGGCGATACCAGCCAACTGCAACACACGGCGGCGGCTCAGCCACCCCATCCTAGATGTGGAATTGTGCGAGCTCATCGGATCATCAGCCAAGCAGAGTTGAGGTTCAATTGGTCATCATGAAGCGAGGATCGAAAGTTACGATCACATCCTTCCATAGCTCGTAGTGCTCGGGGCGGAGCATCGTATACGGCTGCCCGCGAAGCACAGCGCGAACCGCGCTGTCACGTGCCGCCATGTAAAGCGGACTGGTGCCGCCCGTAAGCACGATCGGCTGCCCCGCGAGCGTACCGTCGCGATTGAGCTGAATTTCAACATCCAGGGTCAATTCCTGCGGATCACGCGCCCCGGCGGGCGGATTCCACAGGCTCTGCAGCTTTGCGCGCAAGGCCCCGAGCTCAGTTTGCGACAATTCGCCGGCCGATCCCTTCTGGTCGCCGAGCGCGGCCGTGCGGTTAATCTCATCGCCAGCGGAGGCCACGCGCTGCGGCGTTCGCTTGTCGAGCAACGCCTCGACTTTGCGCGGATCGAATGCCGGGGTCTCCTGCGCGACCTTCTTGGGCGGAGTCGGAGGTTTCGGCTCCGGCTTCTTCGGCTCCGGCTTGCTGTCGTCCTTCTTCAAGACATCGGCGATCTGATCGACCTGCGCCTGCGGTTGCGGCGGCTTCTTGGCTTTCGGCTCCGGCGGCTTGTGCTCCGGCACCGGTGGGGTGTCGGTCGCAGCCTTGACCTCCTTGTTGGCCACCTTGGCGCTGGGGTCGTCCGGCGGCGGCGTCGGTGGCGCGATCTTCTCCGCAACCGGCTTGGGCTTCTCCTCCGGCGGCGCATCCTTGGCGCCGCTGGTCATCTTCGAGAAATCGCTGGTGGAGACGATGTCGATCGGCAGCGCCTCGGTGGGGTCGGTGTGATACGGCCGCACAACGAATGTGAGCACGCTCCACGCCAGGAAGGCTGCATGCCCCGCGCACGATATGGTGAGGCCTGTCCTCATCCCCTGCGGCCGATCCCTCACGGCCCCTGCTCGACGTCCGTCACCAGCGCCACCCGGTGGAAACCCGCCCCGGAAATGCGCCCCATCACTTTCATCACAGTACCGTAATCGACCTTGCGGTCGCCACGCACATAAATGCGTTCGTCAAAGCCGCTGCCGCGCGCATCCGCGATCGCCTTGAGCTTGGGAACCAGTTCCTCCAGACCGATCTCGGTGTTCTGCAAAAACACCTTGCCGTCGCCATTGAGCGAGAGGGTCAGCGGCTCCTTGTCCTGGTCGAGGCTTTTCGCCTGCGATTGCGGCAAATCGATCGGCACCCCGACCGTCAAGAGCGGGGCTGAAACCATGAAGATGATGAGCAACACCAGCATGACATCCACCATGGGGGTCACGTTGATCTCGCTCATGACGCTGCGTCGGCGCCGCCGCCGGGACCCTGCTTCGGCGCCGAGACCGGCGGCTCCGCTCATTCCCATGGCCTATCCCCAATCCTTGGGCGGAACTCGTCCGCCGCCCCGCTCAGCCGCGCTCGTCGATCTGGCGCGACAAAATCGCCGAAAATTCGTCGGCAAATCCCTCCAGGCGCTGGGCCTGCTTGTTCACCTCGGCGGCGAACTTATTGTAGAAAATCGTCGCCGGTATGGCGGCCACAAGCCCGATCGCGGTCGCAAACAGGGCTTCCGCAATGCCGGGGGCCACCACGGCCAGCGAGGTGTTCTTCGACGCCGCGATCGACTGGAAGCTGGTCATGATGCCCCACACCGTCCCGAACAGGCCCACGAAGGGGCCGGTTGAGCCGACGGTCGCCAGCACGAGGAGGCGCCGTTCCAATATCTCCACCTCGCGGGCGATGGTGACCTCCATGACCTTGCCGATCCGCATCTGCAGGCCGGCAAAGGACCGCACCTCGCCCTCGAGGCTGCGTTTCCATTCCCGCATTGCCGCAACAAACAAAGCCGCCATCGAATGGGTCGGGCGCGCCGACAACGACCGATAGAGCTCCTCCAACGATTGCCCGGACCAGAACGCCTTCTCGAATCGGTCCATCGCCTGGCGCATGCGCATGTGCAGAAGCATCTTCTCGATCGCGATGGCCCAAACCCAGACCGAGCAAGCCAAGAGCCCGAGCATCACCGATTTGACGATCCAGTGCGCCTGCAGAAAAAGCGTCAGCAGCGACAGATCTGACGAGCTCAAGCCCACCTGGGGCAAATCGGCGGCATTCATAGGCGATCCTTTTCGACTCTCCGGCACACAAGAAAGCGGCCCGGTCGCGGGGACGAAAAGGAGGCGGACAGGAGCGTCAGAAGACGCCCCGCCGAACACCCGAATTGACGACGAAAAATCGAGCCGTCCACCACCGGCACGGCTACGAGTTCATCGCCAAACATGTCCAAACTAGGGCACCGGACCAGCGTTGGGGGCGGCATTTCTGCCTGCAAGATTCTTGCGATTGCACATGTCCTGATCGGAACACGGGATCCCCCCTTGCCTTCGCAGGGCAGGCTTTCCGGGACATGCGCTACCAGGCGCCCAAGTAATTAAGGCATGGTTAAGGGGTGGTTAGCGGAATGCTCACAACTTCGCGGGGGTGCGGCTGCTTGCCACGTCGGCGGTCTCTCGATCAGCCTGCATGGCACGCCGCAGTCCCTTGGGGATGGGCCGCGCCCTCCCGCCGGACACAAACGCCACCCGGACCTGTGCTTCGACCAGCGTCTCTTCGCCGCGCCGCACCTGTTGGCGCAGCACAACGGAGGCGCCCCTCACCTCCTGCGGGGTTGTCTCGATCTCCAGCACATCGTCCATGCGGGCGGGTTTCAAGAATTCGATCTGCATCGTGCGGACAACGAACGCGAAACCCGGTGCTTCGGCTTCCGCCGATGCGAACAAGGCGCCATGATTGGCGCCCAGAAGGCGCAGATAGTTGGTCCGGCCGCGCTCCATAAAGCGCAGATAGCTCGCGTGATAGACGATGCCGGAAAAGTCTGTGTCTTCGTAATAGACCCTGACCGACATGACGTGGCGGCCGTCACGGATTTCGCCGTCCAGAGGATTCATCGCTGAAATTCTTCACCAACACCGATTCGGCCATCCGCACGTCGCCCAACTTCACTCCTCCTCGCTCGAGCCGAACAAGCCGAATTGCGCAGGATCGCGCGCGGGCTCGGCGAGCCCGATATGACGGAAGGCGTGCGAGGTGAGCAAGCGCCCGCGCGGGGTGCGCTGGATGAAGCCTTTCTGGATCAGGAACGGCTCTATGATCTCCTCAATGGCGTCACGCGGCTCCGACAGCGCCGCCGCGAGGGTCTCGATCCCGACCGGGCCACCCCCATAGTTGAGCCCGATCGTGGAGAGATAGCGGCGATCCATGGCGTCGAGACCGGCGGCATCGACCTCGAGCGCAGTGAGCGCGGAATCGGCGGCGGCGCGGTCTATGCCGCTTGCTCCGGAAGTCTGCGCGAAGTCGCGCACCCGCCGCAGCAAGCGGCCGGCGATGCGCGGCGTACCACGTGAGCGCCGGGCGATCTCGTTGGCCCCATCTGCCGTCATGCCGATGCCGAGCACGCGGGCACCGCGATCGACAATCTTTTCGAGCTCACCCTCGGAATAGAAGTTGAGCCGGATCGGAATGCCGAAGCGGTCCCGCAGTGGATTGGTGAGCAGGCCGGCGCGCGTGGTCGCCCCGACGAGGGTGAAGCGCGCGAGATCGATCTTCACCGAACGGGCCGCTGGTCCGGCCCCGATAATGAGATCGAGCTGGAAGTCCTCCATGGCCGGATAAAGTATTTCCTCGACCGCCGGATTGAGGCGATGGATCTCGTCGATGAACAAGACGTCGCGATCTTCCAGATTCGTGAGCTGGGCGGCGAGATCGCCGGCCTTGGCAAGCACCGGCCCGGCGGTGGAGCGGAAGTTGACGCCGAGCTCCCGCGCGACGATTTGTGCAAGCGTGGTCTTGCCAAGCCCGGGCGGACCAACAAACAGCACGTGATCGAGCGCGTCCTTGCGCGCCCGCGCCGCCTCGATAAACACCTTGAGATTGGCGCGCGCCTGCTCCTGGCCGATGAACTCCTCGAGCTTGAGCGGCCGCAGTGAAGCTTCGCTCACATCCTCCACGCGGCGCTCGGCCGCAACCAGGCGCGGTGTGGTCATGGCGGAGCATCCGTTCGGACGGGCGCGGCAAAATACCAGCCGCTCACCAGCAGCCAACACAGCAAGGTCGGAGCAACGCAGCTGAGAATCAAAACCGCCGGGGTGAAGGAAAAATCGGAGCTCGGGAAATTGGCGAGCTGGACGGGGACGCCGCCGAGGACAGCGACCCCAACCGCAAGCCCGGTAGCGAGTGCGATCCACCACGTTCCGGGTCCGAAATACGCCTGCCTGATGCCGACGACGAGCCCCGCCAGGGCGAGGGGCCCGCCGCCAAACACATAGCTCATCGCAATCCCGCCAATGAGAACGACAAAATACGGCGGCGACCACAAGGTCGTCAGCGTGTCCATTGCATCGGAGGGCGAAGACGCAATCAGGAACGTGAGGAAGCCGACGGGCGGGCCGACGACGACGAAAACGATGACTATGCCGATGGCCATCCCGGCGCGGGCAGCAAGGCTCGGCGACCTGCGCACGGCGGCGCTCACTTGGCGATCTCCTTGAGGCCAAGGCGGATCAGGCTCTTGGCATCGGCTCCCTCCCCGGCCGCGCGCGCCGCGGCGGCGATCGCGGCCGCTGCTTGAGGTTGGCCGTAACCGAGATTGACCAAGGCCGAGACCGCGTCCGCAATCGGCTTCGGCGCCCGGCGCTCGTCGACCGCGCCCGACAGGTGAATGACGGCCGGATCGACCTGCGCGTATGCGGGCGCCTTGTCCTTGAGCTCGGTCACGATCCGCTCCGCCACCTTGGGACCGACGCCCGGCGCGCGCGTCACCATGGCCTTGTCGCGAAGCGCGATCGCCGAGGCGAGCTCGGCCGGCTTCAGGGTACCGAGAATCGACAGCGCCACCTTGGTGCCGACGCCCTGCACGGTCTGCAGCAGACGAAACCATTCACGCTCGTGCTCATGCAGGAATCCAAACAGACGAATCTGGTCCTCGCGCACATGCGTCTCTATCGCCAGTGTGACCGGCTCCCCGGGCGCCGGCAACGCCTGCAAGGTCGAGGCGGCACAATGCACCAGATAGCCGACGCCATTGACATCCAGGATGATGAAGTCCTCGCCGTAGGTATCGATCGTGCCTTTGAGCTTACCGATCATCGCCCGGCCACCTTCGCGAGCGCGCTCTGCCGGTGATGCGCATGGGTGACCGCGATCGCGAGCGCGTCCGCCGCATCATGGGTGCGCGGATCGGCCTTCGGCAACAGCACGCCGATCATCATGCGGATTTGCGCCTTCTCGCCGTGGCCGACCCCGATGATGGTCTTCTTCACCAAATTGGGGGCATATTCGGCGACCGGGAGGCCAGCGATTGCCGGCACCAGCATGGCGATGCCCCGCGCCTGGCCAAGCTTCAACGTCGCGGAAGCATCCTTATTGACGAAAGTAGCCTCGACCGCGGCTTCATGAGGGCCATGCTCATCGACCACTCTCCGCAGCCCGTCATGGATCGCCAAAAGGCGGACCGCCAGTGCGGCTTCGCCGTCGGTCGCGAGCGATCCACAGCCGAGAAACATGAGCCGGCTTCCCTCGATCGCAATCATCCCCCAGCCGGTGCGGCGAAGCCCCGGATCGATCCCGAGAATGCGAATCGGTTGCGCCATCAAGCATGGTTGATAACGCCGCGGAGCCGTGTCGCCTAGTGCACGAAACGCCCATGCGGCGCTTGACTCGGCGTCGTCCCTGCGAAAGCAGCGCCCCCTACGGCTGTGCGTTATCGAGAACCCGCAGCCGTATTGGTGCCGGCTCTTCGCTTGAGCCGGGACGAAACCGAGATTTGACGTTTACGCGCTCAGCTTCTGCATCAGCGCGTCCGAAATCTCGAAATTGGCGTAGACGTTCTGCACGTCATCCTGCTCGTTGAGGCTTTCGATCAGCTTGAGCACCTTCTCGCCCTGCTCGTCATCGACCGGCACGGTGTTCTGCGGCTTCCAGACGAGCGCCGTCTTGCGCGGCTCACCGAACTTCGCCTCGAGCGCTTTGCTGACTGCAGCGAGTTGGTCCGGCGTCGTGTAGATCTCGTGGCCATTCTCGCTTGAGACGACATCCTCGGCGCCGGCCTCGATCGCGGCTTCCAGCATCGCATCGCTCGTCGCGACCTTTTCGTCGTACTCCACCACACCCTGATGATCGAACATGAACGACACGGCGCCGGTTTCGGCAAGATTGCCGCCGCTCTTGGTGAAGGTCGAACGCACCTCGCCGGCGGTACGATTGCGGTTGTCGGTCAAGACTTCGACAATGACGGCGACGCCGCCCGGCCCATAGCCTTCGTACCGGATCTCGTCATAGCTTTCGGCATCGCCTCCGCTCGCTTTCTTGATCGCGCGCTCGATCGAATCCTTGGACATGTTCTCGGCGCGCGCAGCCAATACGGCCGCGCGCAACCGCGGATTCATGCTGGGGTCCGGCATTCCCATCTTCGCCGCAACGGTAATTTCACGCGCGAGCTTGCCGAACAGCCTGGACTTGACTGCGTCCTGCCGTCCCTTGCGATGCATGATGTTCTTGAACTGTGAATGTCCCGCCATGGCACTCTGTCCGTGATGCTCGGTTTCGTTCGAAGGGGGCGCCGACGCAGGTCCGATCCCGCGTTCCAGGTCGCCATCATGATTGATGAATTGAAGCTGGCGGCCTTATAGGACGGTCCGCTCCGGAAATAAAGTTACTCCCAAAAAGCGGGTCTTGCTTGTTCCAGCCTGCCGCCGAGACGCACGGCGGCGATGCGCTTGGCGAGCCCGGTTGCATCGTCGGTTTCGAGCGCGACTGCGCACAACGTGGCCTCGCCCAACGCAGGCTCGAAGCGGCTGGTCGGAATGCGGTGAAGAAAGCGGTTGAGCGGCTCATCCTTGGCCATTCCGATCACCGAATCGTAATCGCCTGTCATGCCGACGTCGGAGATGAAGCCGGTGCCGTTCGGCAGGATCTGGTGATCCGCAGTGGGAACATGGGTATGCGTGCCCACGACCAGGCTGGCGCGTCCGTCGCAGAAGCAACCCATCGCCTGCTTTTCGCTCGTGGCCTCGCCGTGCATGTCGATCACGATGGCGTCGGCCCCGCTAGCGAGCGGATGCGCCATCAGCTCGCGATCGATCGCCACGAACGGATCGTCGAGCGGATCCATGAATATGCGGCCCATGACGTTGACGACCAGGACATTCGCTCCACTGCGGGTGGCGACCAGCGACGCGCCGCGGCCGGGCGTGCCGGCCGGATAATTGATCGGACGAATCAGGCGCGGCGCCCGCTCGATGAAGACCAGCGCTTCCTTTTGGTCCCAGGCATGGTTGCCGAGGGTAACCGCATCGGCGCCGGCATCGATCAGATCCTGATAGATCGCCTCGGTAATACCGAAGCCGCCGGCTGCGTTCTCTCCATTGATCACGACGCAATCAAGACGCCAGTCACGCAGGAGACGTGGCAGACGGTCGAGCACGATCGCTCGCCCGCTGCGGCCGACGATGTCGCCGATGAAGAGGATCCGCATCCGGCCCAGTGCCCCGCTTCCGAATTCCGTAGTACATCGCGGCACCCTTTGGCACGGAATTCGGAAGCAAAGGGCACTAGCAAATATATTATTCTAGTGCCGCTTTCGATTTGAAGTTCCTGATCGAGTTTGCGACACGCATAGCAGGAACTTCAAATCGGCGGCATTAGCCTCGCAGATCGATCACTTCGTGCTCGGTCAGCACGAGATCAAGCAGTGCGTCGCGTGGGGTCGACGGCACCGCAGGGATTTCCTGCCCCGCAAATGCGAGCCCGACCGCCACGATCACTTTTTCGGCGCGCAGTGCGGCGATCGTCATGTCGTAATAACCCGCCCCGTAGCCGATGCGGTGCCCGCGGCGATCGAAGGCGAGCAGCGGAACGAGCAGAATATCGGGCGCGACGACGGGGGCGCTCGGCAGGGGCTCGCGAATTCCCCATACGCCGGCGGCAAGCGGCTCCCCGAACCTGAAGGCGCGCATGGTCAGTGGCGACCCACGCCCGCTCACCACCGGCAGTGCCAGGCTGGCGCCTGCGTCGGCAAGTTTGCGCATGAGCGGCAACGGGTTGAACTCGCTCTTCATCGGCATGAAGCCGGCGACAATCGCCCCCGCTGCGATCGGGATGGGGAATTGGCGCTTCGCGACCGTCTCGGCCGCTTGTTGGCGCTCACTCGCCGGCAATGCGTCCCGACGCGCGATCGCCTGACGCCGCAAGGCGGCCTTCTCGGTGTCCGACGCGGAGGCAGGCGGAAGATGGTCCAGTTTGGAGCCTCGTTGCAAGAATGCGGAGCCGCGATGGCCGTCGGAGCGTTCGATCCCGGGTTCCCTACGAAAGTAGGTGGGCGCCATATGCCCGAGCCCACGAGCCCGGACAGGGACAGCTCCCGTGAGATCGATAAGGCCCCGGGGATAATGCTCCTAACGCACCCCGCAGCCCCGCGCCGGCAAATGTAGTGTTCTCGCCGGCTCCACGCCACCGGCAAATTGCTCCAAATTGCTCACAGAGTAGATTGCAGAAATCGTGCGCTGGCCCGCCTCGCGCCCGAAGCCTATCCGGGGGTCGGCCCCGCGCTGCGATTTTGATTGAGCGACTTGATGACTTGCTCGATGCGCTCGGCGGCGGAATTAAGCGCGGCTGCGACAGCAACCTGCGTCGCGTCCGCCCGCTCGGCCGCAGCTGCTCGGGCGTCTTGCAGCTTGGCGAGATCTTCTTCGAGGCGGTGCAGCTTGCCGCTCGCATCCGCAAGCTCGTCCGCAACCGTCAAAGCGGCCATCACGGTGAGCCGCGTGTCGCCGATCTCGCCGAATGTGGCGCGCAACTTCTCGATTCGCTGATCGAGCTCCTGAGCAAGGCGCAGCAAATGGCTCTCCTGCCCGTCCTCGCAAGCCATGCGAAATTGACGGCCATTGATGGTGACTGTCACCTGCGGCATGAAACGCTCGGCTGGACGCATGGCTACATCAACTGTCGTTGGCTTCGATGACTGACCGGATGGTCTCGATTGCTGAATCGAGCCGCCGCGTGACCTCCTGGTTGGTGGCCTCGAGCGCCCGCGCTCGCGCCGTCACTGTGTCGAGATCGGCCGCCAAACGCGAGCGGTCGACGCCAAGCGCGTGCAACTGGTCAGCAAGACCTAGCTCGGCGCGATCAGCCTCGCACCGACGTTCGGCCGCCGCTTCCAGACCATCCAACGCCTGCATCAGGCGCCGGGTCGCAGCTTCAATTGCGCCAGCATCAGCCATCGCCGCCCGACCTCATTTGATCGGTCCAGGTTTACCCACCAAAATCATATGCGCGGCAAGAAGTTAGAGATGGAACCTTACGTGGACTGGCGGCTATCCGTCAACGCCGGGGCGCATTTTCTCCCCTGTTCTGTTCGGGACCGAACCGAGAGGTAACTTCTTAGGGGGTGGGTCGCCTCAGCACCCGTTCTTTTACTCAGCGAAAACGCGTGCTACAGGCACCCTCTCCAACCGCCGTGACCCAGCATGCAGAAACCGCCGTCACCGCTTTCCGCCGCCTCGACGGCCGCAGCCGCCGTTCGCCCCGCCGAAGAGCCCCAATCTCATCGACCGACAATACACCGCCAGATGGCCAATGCCATCCGCGCGCTCGCTATGGACGCGGTGGAACAGGCGAAAAGCGGGCATCCAGGACTGCCGATGGGGGCAGCCGACATCGCGACCGCGCTGTTCGGGCAGTTCTTGAAGTTCGATCCCGCCGATCCGAGCTGGCCCGACCGCGATCGCTTCGTGCTGTCAGCCGGGCACGGCTCGATGCTGATCTACGCCGTGCTGCACCTTCTCGGCTACGAGAAGGTCACGATCGAGGAAATCAAGCGCTTCCGCCAGCTCGGCTCGCTCACGCCCGGACATCCTGAGTTCGGCCATACGCCCGGCATCGAGACCACGACCGGGCCACTGGGACAAGGCCTTGCCAACGCGGTCGGCATGGCGATTGCGGAGCGGCATATGGCGGCCGTATTCGGCGAGGAGATTGTCGACCACAAGACTTTCGTGCTCGCCTCCGACGGTGACCTCATGGAGGGGATCAGCCAGGAAGCGATCGCGCTCGCCGGCCATCTGCGCCTGCGCAAGCTGACCGTCTTGTTCGACGATAATGGCATTTCGATCGACGGCCCTCTGGGGCTCGCCGACTCGGTCGATCAGGTGAAACGCTTCGAGGCTGCCGGCTGGAACGCCAGCCGGATCGATGGCCACGACCCGGAAGCGATCGCGGCGGCGATCGCCAAGGCCGGCACCAGCGACCGCCCGTCGCTGATCGCTTGCCGAACGATCATCGGGTTCGGCGCCCCGACCAAGGCGGGGACCGAGAAGAGCCATGGCTCGCCCTTGGGAGCGGAGGAGATCAAGAGCGCACGGGAGCGGCTCGGCTGGAGCTCAGCGCCATTCGAAATACCGTCGGACGTGCGCGCGGCGTGGCGGGCCGCGGGCGCGCGCGGCCAGGCGGCGCGACAGGCCTGGCTCCAACGCTTTGCCGGGCTTGCTCCCAAGAAGCGGGCCGAATTCGAGCGGTGCAATCGGGGCGACCTACCGGCGGGAGCGGTAACCGCGGCTGTCAACGCCGTGAAGCAAAAGCTTGCGGCCGCGCCACAGCACATCGCCAGCCGGGTTGCCTCTGAAAACGCGCTCGAAGCTTTGATGGGTTCAATACCCGAGCTGGTCGGCGGCTCTGCGGATCTCACCGGCTCGAACAACACCAGGCCGAAGGGCACCAAAGCGTTGTCGGCAGCCGACTACGGCGGGCGCTTTATCCATTACGGGGTTCGGGAGCATGGCATGGCGGCCGCCATGAACGGCATGGCGTTGCATGGCGGGATCATCCCGTTCTCGGGCACTTTCCTCGCCTTTTCCGACTATTGCCGTCCGGCCATCCGCCTCGCCGCCCTCATGGGCAAGCGCGTGATCCATGTGATGACCCACGATTCCATCGGCCTCGGCGAGGACGGACCGACACACCAGCCGGTCGAGCAGCTGGCGGCCCTGCGCGCGATCCCCAACCTCTTGGTGTTCCGTCCCTGCGACGCGGTCGAAACCATCGAGTGCTGGCAGCTTGCGCTCGAAGCGCACGACCGCCCTAGCGTGCTCGCATTGACGCGGCAGAACCTGCCGCAGCTGCGCACCGGTGTCGATGCAGACAACCGCTGCGCCGGTGGCGCCTATGAGATCGCGCCGGCGCAGGGCATCGCCCAGGTATCGCTGTTCGCCACCGGCTCGGAAGTCGCGGTCGCGGTCGAGGCCCAGAAGCTCCTGCGCAGCCACGGCGTCGAGGCCCGCGTCGTCTCGGTCCCCTGCTTCGAGCTGCTGTTCGCGCGTCCCGCGGCGGAGCGGCAGAGCGTTATCGGCGCTGCTCCGGTCAAGATCGCGGTCGAGGCCGCGATCCGTCAGGGTTGGGATGAGATCATCGGCTCGGATGGTGGCTTTGTCGGCATGACGACCTTCGGTGCCAGCGCGCCAGCCAAGGACCTCTACAATCATTTCGGAATTACGCCTGAGAAAGTCGCCGCCACGGCATTAAGCAAGTTGGGACGCAGCTGAAATCACCGCCAGTCCCACCGTTGCGTCGCGGGCTGGCAGTAACTACCAATCGATCCTCGAAACTTCGGGTGAATGACCCGTCAAGGAGCCGGAAATGTCAGTTCGGGTAGCCGTCAACGGGTTCGGGCGCATCGGCCGCAATGTGTTGCGCGCCATCGCGGAGGGGAAGCGGAGCGACATCACCGTCGTTGCCATTAACGATCTCGCTCCCCCTGAAACAAACGCACATCTCCTGCGCTTCGATTCCGTGCACGGCCGCTTCGCCGGCGAGGTGACCGTGAATGGCGACATCCTCGATTGCGGAATTGGCCCGATCAAGGTGACCGCCATCAAGGATCCGGCACAGCTGCCCTGGCGCGAGCTGGCGGTCGACATTGCGCTCGAATGCACCGGCATCTTCACCAGCAAGGAGAAAGCCTCGGCGCATCTGACCGCCGGGGCGAAGCGCGTGCTGGTATCGGCGCCGGCCGACAATGCGGATCTGACGGTGGTCTATGGTGTCAACCACGACCGGCTGACCCACGAGCACAAAATCGTCTCAAACGCATCCTGCACCACCAATTGCCTGGCGCCGCTCGCGAAGGTGCTGCACGACGCCGTCGGCATCGACAAGGGCTTCATGACCACGGTGCACGCCTATACCAACGATCAGCCTTCGCACGATCAGTTCCACAAGGATCTCTACCGGGCACGAGCGGCCGCTTTATCCATGATCCCGACTTCGACCGGCGCCGCCAAAGCGGTCGGGCTGGTATTGCCGGAGCTCAAGGGCCGCCTCGACGGCGTCGCCATCCGGGTGCCGGTACCGAACGTGTCGGTGGTCGATCTCAAGATCGTGGCCAAGCGTTCGACCTCCCCGGAGGAAATCAACGGTGCCGTCAAACGCGCGGCCGAGCAGCAACTGAAGGGCATTCTCGGCACCACCGAGCGCCCCAACGTCTCGATCGACTTTAATCATGATGCGCGATCTTCGATCGTGCACCTGGATCAGACCAAGGTCATGGACGGAACACTCGTGCGGGTCATGTCGTGGTACGACAACGAGTGGGGCTTCTCCAACCGGATGATCGACACTGCAGTGGCGATGGGGAAGCTGATCTAGACAGAACATTACTCCCGAAGAGTTGGCACCGATTTCCAAAGAGATCTTGCTCCGTCGACAATGCCGCTCTTAGGCTCGCTCGCCAATACATCGGTGCGATCGCGGTCCGTCCAGGCCAATGGTCTCGAGGGTGCGACCGTTGCTTGGTCAACGGCTCGCTCCGGTCTCGAGCTTGATCATGATGCCGTCACGCAATGCATGCTGTATCTGCCGTTGGCAGGGTCTTCACCGCAGGTCCACCATCAATGCCGCTGCTTGCAAGAGGGACCACCGCATCAGGCCGCAGATTCAGCTTAACGGCCGATTTGTTGATCGACCACGATTGACGCGTGACTGAATATCCGGTGCTGTTCGAGCCTGGTGAGGCATGGTTTCAGTGTCGGAGAGTGGGGGTTGATGAAGAGATGAAATGCTTCCGTACGCTCGATCAGGCGGAGCTGAAAGGTAAGCGTGTGCTGCTGAGGGTCGACCTCAACGTCCCGCTGCAGGATGGGGTGGTCACCGACGCGACCCGAATCGAGCGCATGGCGCCGACCATTCTGATGATCGCCGACCGGGGCGGAATGGTGATCCTACTCTCGCATTTCGGCCGACCGAAAGGTCCTGATCCAAGGGAGTCGCTGAGGCCGGTTGCGGCTGCGGCCGCACGCGTCATCGGACGCCCGATTGCCTTCGTGGACGACTGTATCGGCCCCAAAGCAGAGGCGGCCGCTCGCGCCATGAAGCCCGGCGATATTCTCTGCCTGGAGAATACGCGTTTCTACGCCGGCGAAGAGAAGAACGATTCGGCTTTTGCGGCGGCGCTCGCCCGCCTCGGCGACATCTGGGTCAATGACGCGTTCTCGGTCTCGCACCGCGCGCATGCCTCGACGGAAGGCCTCGGCCACATCCTGCCCGCCTATGCGGGGCCCGCCATGGAGGCGGAGCTTGCGGCCTTTAATCAGGTGCTCGACGCCCCGGAGCGGCCGCTGGCGGCCATCGTCGGCGGCGCCAAGGTCTCAACCAAGCTTGAGCTGCTCGGCAATTTGATACCGCGGGTCGACGTGCTCATCATCGGCGGCGGCATGGCCAATACATTTCTGGCCGCGCAGGGCAAGCCGGTCGGGAAATCCCTGTGCGAGCGGGAGCTCGCCGGTACCGCCCGCGACATTCTCGGGCAGGCCGCCCAAAAGCACTGCGAGATCGTGCTGCCCGTCGACGCCGTGGCGGCACGCAAGTTCGAAGCCCATGCGCCTTCGCGGGTGGTCGCCGTCGACGAAGTCGCCGACGACGAGATGATCCTGGACGTGGGCCCGCGCACCGTCGAGCAGGTGGTTTCGGTGCTCGGCCGCGTAAGGACCCTGGTATGGAACGGCCCGTTCGGCGCCTTTGAGATGGAACCCTTCGACAACGGCACCATTGAGATTGCCGAGGCGGCGGCTGAGCTCACGGCGGCGCGCAAGATCATCTCGGTCGCCGGCGGGGGCGATACGGTCGCGGCCTTAAACGCTGCCGGTGCGACCGAACGGATGACCTACGTCTCGGCGGCAGGTGGTGCCTTTCTCGAATGGCTGGAAGGCAAGCCATTGCCGGGTGTGGAGATCCTGAGGGTAAAATAGCTGCAATCCATCGGGTCTATGTTGCACCCTTGTGAGAGCGCAGATTTCCAAGACTTCCAATCCAAGACTTCCAATCCAAGAGTTCCAATCCAAGTGTTCCAAGAGTTCCAAAGAATCCATGAAGGAGGCGGAAAGTGAACCTCGCTGAGCTCAACCGCGTAGCCGAGGCCATGGTTGCGCCTGGCCGCGGCATCTTGGCTGCCGATGAATCCTCAGGCACCATCAAGAAGCGCTTCGATGCCATCGGGGCCGAGTCGACCGAAAGCAACCGCCGCGATTACCGCGAACTCCTGTTTCGGTCCACCGAAGCGATGTCGAAGTATATTTCCGGCGTCATTCTCTTCGATGAGACCATCCGTCAAAACGCCAAGGATGGCACGCCGCTCGTGCAGGTAATCGCGAAGTCGGGCGCACTGCCGGGCATCAAGGTCGACAAGGGTCCCAAGCCGCTGCCGTTCTGCCCCGGCGAGGTGATCACCGAAGGCCTCGACGGCCTGCGCGAGCGCCTGGTGGAATATCGCGGGCTCGGCGCCAAGTTTGCCAAATGGCGGGCGGTGATCGACATCGCGGCCGGGATCCCGACCGCGACGTGCATCAATGCGAATGCGCATGCGCTCGCCCGCTATGCGGCGCTGTGCCAGGACGAGGGCATCGTGCCGATCGTCGAGCCGGAAGTTCTCATGGACGGGGACCACGATATCGACCGTTGCTACCAGGCGACCGAATGGACCCTGAAGCGGGTCTTCGAGGAGCTCTACGATCAGCGGATTGCGCTCGAGGGCATGGTGCTGAAGCCGAACATGGTGATCGCCGGCAAGAAATGCAGCAAGCGCGCATCGGTGGATGAAGTTGCCGAGAAGACGCTGCGGGTGCTCAAAACCTGCGTTCCTGCCGCCATTCCGGGGATCGCCTTCCTGTCCGGAGGCCAGTCGGACGAAGAGGCGACCGCGCATCTCGACGCCATGAACAAGACCGGCCGCCTGCCCTGGCGCCTGACCTTCTCGTATGGAAGAGCACTGCAAGCGGCGCCGCAGAAGGTTTGGGCCGGCAAATCTGAGAACGTGGCGGCGGCGCAACGCGCTTTCGCCCACCGAGCGATGATGAATGGCTTGGCGGCGCTCGGGGAATGGAAGTCCGACCTGGAAAGGAAGGCGGCTTGAAATCGTCGGCCCGCCGGGCATAGAGATTAGGCCGCCAATCCGCCTGATTGGCGGGATAAGCGGCTGCGCCATGGCGTCCCGAGACAATAAAACCGAGACGAGGCGCCCTGGACCGCGCCTCTATCTCATCAGCCCCGAGATTGCGGATCCGGCAGCTGGCGCCGAGGTGCTGGCAACCGCGCTCGCCAACACCGAAGTTGCAGCGGTCTTGTTGCGGCTGGCCGGACGCGACGAGCGCAGCCTCATCAACATCGGTAAGAAGCTCGCGCCGCAGATCCAAAGCACAGGCGCCGCGGTGCTTATCGCCGGCCATCCTGAGGTCGTCGCGCGGATAGGTGCCGATGGGGCCCATCTCAATGGCATTGACGCCTTCAACGCCGCGCGGGCCGACCTGCAACCGGAGCGCATCGCCGGCTGCGGCGGGCTGCGCAGCCGTCACGATGCCATGCTGGCCGGCGAAGCGGGCGCCGATTACGTTCTCTTCGGAGACTCGGATCCTGCCGGCTGGCGTCCTTCGCTCGAGGCGATCGAAGAACGCGTGCGGTGGTGGGCCGAGATCTTCGAGCCGCCCTGCGTCGCTGTTGCGGGGGCACTTCCCGAGATCGACCGGCTGGTGGCGGCCGGCGCCGACTTTATCGCCTGCGCAGACTGCATTTTCACGGATCCGCGCGGCCCTGGCGTAGCGCTCGCCGAAGCGGCGCAACGCCTGGTGCTGCGGGAGGCGACAGCATGAGCTCCCAGCGGCGAGGCGCTGCGATTTTGTCTTCTGCCCTGCTTGCGGGCATGTTGCTTGTCGCCAGCGGAGACTTCGCATCGGCGTTTGCCCAGGTGCCACCCGGAGCCGCCGAGCAGGCGCCCGCGAGGGCCCCCAGGCCCGCGGCCAAGCCGCTCACGCGCAAACCAACCGCTGCCGCGCCGGCGCTGGCCGACGCTGCGCCCGTGGCTGCGGGCCGCGAGCCCGATCTCGCCTTCGGAGCATTCCAACGCGGCTACTATCTCACGGCTTTTTCGCTCGCGACCAAGCGGGTCGCGGAGAAGGGCGATCCCAAGGCGATGACGCTCCTTGGCGAGCTCTACGGAAACGGCTTTGGAGTGCCGCGCGACGACGCCAAGGCGGCCGAGTGGTACAAGCTGGCGAGCGACCGCGGCGATCGAGAAGCGATGTTCGCGCTGGCGATGTTCCGCTTGTCCGGTCGCGGCGGCCGAACCGATAGCGATGAGGCGATCAAGCTGCTCACTGCCGCCGCCAAGCTCGGACACGTCGCGGCCGCGTACGATCTCGGCCTGCTCTATCTCGAGGGGCAGCTGTTGCCGCAGGACTATGCGCATGCCGCCGAGCTCTTTCGCAGCGCCGCCGATGCCGGCAGCCCGGAGGCTCAATACGCGCTCGCCACGCTTTACAAGGACGGCCACGGCGTGCCCAAGGATCCGGTGCAAGCCGCGCGTCTGCTCGCCAAGGCCGCGCTCGCCGACAACACGGACGCCGAGCTTGAATACGGCATCGCGCTGTTCAACGGCACCGGCGTCGCCAAGGACGAGGCGGCGGCGGCCGTGCTGCTGGGCAAGGCAGCCCGCAAGGGCAACCCGGTCGCACAAAACCGCCTAGCCAATCTCCTGGCCTACGGGAAAGGGGTGCCGGCCGACCCGGTGCAAGCCATCAAATGGCACCTGATTGCCAAGGCCGGCGGCGACGGCGACCTAGGGCTTGACAATTTCATGCGCGAGCAAAAGCCCGAGATTCAGGCTGCCGGCGAAAAAGCCGCCAAGCCCTGGCTTGACGCAATGCCGCGCTCTTGACGGCTGCCCGCATGCCGGGCAGACGCATGCAAGCTTTCAACATCCAGATGCTCCGCTCCGCGCTCCTCAACGTCATGATCAAGGCCGCTCAGAAGGCCGGGCGGGTGCTTACGCGCGACTTCGGCGAGGTCGAGCACCTGCAAGTCTCGTTGAAAGGGCCGGCCAATTTCGTCAGTGCGGCCGACCGCCGGGCGGAAGAAATCCTCTGCACCGAATTGTCGACGGCACGTCCAGGATACGGTTTCCTGGGCGAAGAGGGCGGACACCGAAAGGGCACCGACGAAACCCACACCTGGATCGTCGACCCGCTCGATGGCACCTCGAACTTTCTGCACGGCATCCCGCATTTCGCGATCTCAATCGGGCTGGAACGTGAGGGCACGATCGTGGCCGGCTTGGTCTACAATCCGATCAATGACGAGCTCTTTACCGCCGAGCGCGGCAAGGGCGCGTTTCTCAACAACCAGCGGTTACGTGTCGCTGCGCGCAGGCGCATGGCGGACGCTGTCGTGGCCTGCGGCCTGCCGCATCTCGGCCGCGGCGACCTTGCGCTCGCCAACCGCGAGCTCGCGCTCGTGCAGCCCAAGGTGGCGGGGCTCCGGCGTTTCGGAGCGGCAGCGCTCGACCTCGCCTGGGTGGCGGCGGGGCGGTTCGATGCGTTCTGGGAGCGCGCGCTTTCGCCTTGGGACATCGCGGCTGGGTTGATCCTGGTGCGGGAGGCGGGCGGCTTCGTCACCGATTTCGAGCAAGGCGACAGGCCCTGGATCGGCGGCGACGTGGTGGCCGGCAACGAGACCATGCACCGCGAATTGATTAGCCTGTTGCGTTCGGCCGAAAGGGCTTAAGGGGTCCCGAACTTTGCTAGCGGCGACGATTTGGCTCGCAGATTTGGGGCGCACAACGGGACCCTTCGTGATAGGTCCGGACATGATCAGGATCCATTCGGCCGCCGAACCTTTTCCTTTTTCGGTGCCTATGTGATGGCCGGCGTTTTGGCATTAGTATGCGTTGCCGGTAATATGCCTTGATTTGGCGAGCGCTGGTTGATTCCCCATGGCGCGTGACCTCGATCCGCTGAAGCTGTCCTCACCCCGGATTTTTCTCGTCCGGATGATGGTGTTCCTGGTCTTGTGCGCGCTGCTGGTGATCATCCTGAACCGGCAAATCGCCACGGCTTTCCTATCCAATGTTGGCCTCAACACGGTCATCATCCTGGTACTGCTGATCGGGATCCTGTTGACCTTTCGGCAGGTGATCCGGCTGTTTCCCGAGGTCAACTGGGTCAACGGCTTCCGTCTTGCCGACCCGGGGCTCGCGGTCGAACGGCCTCCGGTTCTGCTCGCCCCGATGGCGTCGATCCTGGGCGATCGCATGGGCCGCATGGCGATTTCCTCGACCATGATGCGCGGCATCCTTGATTCGATCGCCACCCGTCTCGACGAGGCCCGCGACATTTCGCGCTATATGACGGGCCTTCTGGTGTTTCTTGGCCTGCTCGGCACCTTCTGGGGCCTGATCGTCACCGTTGGTTCGGTCGGCACCGTGGTGAACAGCCTCAAGGTCGGCGCCGACGCCCAATCTACCTTCGATTCGCTGCGCGAAGGCCTTGCCGCACCGCTCAGCGGCATGGGCATCTCATTTTCCTCTTCGTTGTTCGGTCTCGCCGGCTCGCTGGTGCTGGGCTTCCTCGATCTGCAGTCGAGCCAGGCGCAGAACCGCTTCTACACCGACCTGGAGGATTGGCTTTCCACCACGGTGCGCGATTTGGGCTCGGGAGTGGAAGGCGCCGCGACAGGCCCTGCTCCCGGTGACATGCGGGCGGCGATCGACCGCTTGAAGGAGGCGATCGCCGAAGGCGGATCGAACCGCGCCGCAACCTCGGCGATGGCGAATTTGGCGGAAGCTATCCAGGGGCTCGTGCACCACATGCGCACCGAGCAGCAGATGATTCGCGATTGGGTCGATTCGCAAGCCGACCAACATCGCGAGATTCGGCGGCTCCTCGAAATCCTGGTGCGCGAGAGCGTCAATACCAAGTAGCCTTCGGCAGTGGAGCATGATTCCGAAAAATGGATGCCGGTTTTCGGAAAAAGCAGTGTCCCCACGAAAGCGGGTATGATGCTCCTCTACAATGTAGAGCGGAATGATAGTTCGAAGAAAAATCATCCGCTCTAACCCATGCCGGCGAGAAATTCAGAGGCGAAAATAAATGGCCCTTGCCCGCCGTAGCCGTGAAAGCGGCCTCAACTACTGGCCCGGCTTTGTCGACGCGCTGTCGACCTTGCTGTTGGGAATCATCTTCCTGCTCACCGTATTCGTGGTGGTGCAGTTCTATTTGACGCAGGAAGTATCCGGCAAGGATACTGCACTCGATCGTCTCAATGCGCAGATCGCGCAGCTCACCGAGCTCCTGTCGTTGGAAAAGTCCGGCAGAGCCAGCGCCGAGGACGAAGTCGCGCAGCTGCGCGCGAACCTGACCGCAACCGAAGGCGAGCGCGACCGTTACAAGAGCCTTTCCCAAGCGGGCGGCGGCGCCGACGCTCAAGGCAAGGTCACCGAGCTGTCGACGGCACTCGACTCCGAGAAGAAGATCTCCAAGAGCGCGCTTGCCCAGGTCGAGGTGCTCAACCAGCAGATCGCGGCGCTGCGCCGTCAGCTCGCGGCCTTGCAGGATACGCTCGACGCCTCGGAGCAGAAGAACAAGGACGCGCAAATCCAGATCGCGGACCTCGGGCAACGCCTGAACGTCGCCTTGGCGCAGCGGGTGCAAGAGCTCTCGCGCTACCGTTCGGATTTCTTCGGCCGTCTGCGCACCATCCTGGGCGATCGGCCCGACATCAAGATCGTCGGCGACCGCTTCGTGTTTCAGTCGGAAGTGTTCTTCGATACCGGCCAGGCTGTGCTCAAGCCGGAAGGACGCGTCGAGCTCGATGGGCTGGCCTCGGCCCTGCTCGACATCGAAAAGAAGATCCCGGGCGATATCGCCTGGGTGCTGCGCGTCGATGGTCACACTGATATACGTCCGATCACCGGCGGTCAGTTCAAGTCCAACTGGGATCTGTCGGCTGCGCGTGCCATATCGGTGGTTCAATACCTCATCAGCAAAGGCATCCCGCCGCAGCACCTCGTAGCCGCCGGATTCGGCGAGTTCCAACCCATCGACACCGGGCAGACGGAAGACGCCTACAGCCGCAACCGTCGCATCGAGATCAGATTGACCGACCGGTGAGCGCGCCGACGCTGCGGCCCTATCGGGCAACCGACGAGGACGCGGCCATCGAGTTGTGGCGCAGCACCTGGCAGATCGCCTATCCGCATCTCGACTTCACGGCGCGGCTCGATTGGTGGCGCCAGCGCTGGCGCGAGGAGCTTGTGCCGGTCGCCCGCATCACGATCGCCGAATTGGCCGGGCAGATGATCGGCTTCGTGACCGTCGATCCTGCGACCGGGTATCTCGATCAGATCGTGGTTGCGCGCGAGGCCTGGGGGTCGCGGATCGCCGACGCTCTCATCGAGGAAGCCAAGCGGATCTCGCCTGCTGGCCTCGACCTCGCGGTCAACGCCGACAATGCCCGAGCCATCCGCTTCTATGAAAAGCAGGGATTCGTGATCACCGGCGCCGACGTCAATCCGCGCTCCGGCGCCCCGGTGCACAAGATGGCCTGGCGGCCCTGATCGGCGTGCGCAAACTTAAGTGTTCTGGAATTGCAGCTTGGCGAGCCGTGCATAGAGGCCGCTGCCGCCGACGAGCTGGTCGTGGGTGCCCTCCTCGACGATGCGGCCGGCCTCCATCACCAGGATGCGATCGCACGACTGCACGGTGGCGAGGCGGTGGGCAATCACCAAGGTGGTGCGCTCTTGCATCAGATGTTCGAGTGCCGCCTTGACCAGCGTCTCGCTCTCCGCATCGAGAGATGAGGTCGCCTCGTCAAGCAACAACAGCGGGGCATCGCGCAAAATGGCACGTGCGATCGCAAGTCTCTGGCGCTGACCGCCCGACAGGGTTACGCCGCGCTCCCCGACCGGGGTCGCAAAACCCTGCGGCAAGCGTTTGATGAACTCGGAGGCGAGGGCGAGCTCGGCGGCTTTCGCCACCTCGGCATCACTCGCCTGCGGGCGCCCGAAGCGGATGTTCTCCCCGATCGAGGCGCCAAACACGACCGGCTCCTGCGGAACGAGCGCGATCCGCCGACGCGCGGCGAACGGATCGGCATCCCTGAGCGTCACGCCGTCGAGCGCCACCGTCCCGGACAGCGGGTCATAGAACCGCAACAGCAGATGAAAGATCGTGCTCTTGCCAGCCCCAGAGGGACCAACTAATGCCACTTTCTCGCCCCGCCGCACGCGAAACGAGATGCCGTCGAGGACGCGAATATCGGGCCGCGCCGGATAGGCGAAGCTGACACCCGCAAAGGCCACCTCGCCGCGCGCCGGCTCTGGAAGCGCGATCGGCCGGGCGGGCCGCTCGACGGACGGTTTGAGCGCCAGGATCTCGAACAAGCGTTCTGCGGCTCCGGAAGCCGCCGCAACCTCGCCGCCAACTTGTGATAATTCGCCGAGGCCGCCCGCTGCCAGAACCGCGAACAGCAGGAACTGCGATAGCCGCCCCGGTGTGATCGCCCCCGCCATCACGTCCTGCGCCCCGATCCAGAGCACGACGACGACGCTGGCGAAGACCAAGAAGATCGCGATCGCGGTGAGCAAAGCGCGCGAGCGCGTCGACATGACGGCGGTTTGGAAGGCATGCTCGACCGCAGCGCGGAAGCGGCCGATTGCCAGCGCTTCGTTGGTGAAGGCCTGCAATACGCGAATCGCGCCAATCAATTCGGACACGTAGGCGGAAGCCTCTGCCAGCGCATCCTGCGCCATGCGCGATCGCTGGCGTACCGTGCGCCCGAATCCATAGAGCGGCAGCACGATGACCGGAATGGCGGCGAGCACAAAAGCCGAGAGCCGCGGGCTCGTCACCACCATCATGACGGACGCGCCCAGGAAGAGCACCAAGTTGCGCAGCGCAACCGAAACCGAGGAGCCGACCGCGGCCTTGATCTGCGTGGTATCGGCGGTGAGCCGCGACACCATTTCGCCGGTCTTGGCTTCGTCGAAATAAGCCGCCGAAAGCGAGGTAATGTGCGCAAAGACCTCGCTTCGCAGGTCCGCGACGATGCGCTCGCCGAGCGTTGTCACCAGATAGAACCGGAAGGCGCTGGCGAGCGCGAGCAGGCCGGCGACCCCGATCATGACCGAGAAGTAGCTGTTGATCAGCCTGGCGCCTTCGCCGGTAAACCCGAAATCGATCATGCGCCGCACGGCGATCGGCACCGCGAGCGTGGCCAGCGCCGCTACCACCAGCGCGCAGACGGCGGCAATGGCCCGCCCACGATAGCGCGAAATGTATGGCGCGAGCGACGCAAGCGGTCGCAGCTTCGCCCGGCGATTGGGCGGCGTTGCCGCAACGCTCTGCTGCGGCAAAGCCGATGCCACCGCTTGTGGGGCCTGCGGCGCGCCTCTTTCAACCACGTTCATCGCCGCTCACCCACCTGGGACCACCCGTGCCGCGCACGACGCCAATACGCCTCCCGATCACGATCCGTCACGATGACGGCCTCCCGGGAGAGCCGCCATGTCGTGGTCGTGCGCCTGGATCGGCAGGCGACCTGGCCGCGACAATGCCCGCTCGCCGCGCCTGTTTCAATCGCGACCATCGCCTTGTCTCGCGCCACCGCCTGCGGTATAGAGCCGCCACCTCTCAGCAACCAACCAGAAGCTCGGAACCGAGATCTTGTGGCGCGGCGATGTCCGCGCGGGACGATGGAACCATGAAACCCGACACCCACCCCGACTATCACAGCGTGAAAGTGGTGATGACCGACGGCACGGAATTCACCACCCGGACCACCTGGGGCAAGGCCGGCGACACGCTGCACCTCGACATCGATCCGAAATCGCATCCGGCCTGGACTGGCGGGCAACAGCAACTGGTCGACCGCGGCGGCCGACTGTCGCGGTTCCAGAAGAAGTTCTCCGGATTTCTGAAGAAGGACTAACTCTCGCCTGGGCAACGGAGGTCCGTCGCCCTTCAGGCCTGTTGCACCTCGAAAGCAGCCTTGAGCAGGCCGAGCTGGCGCTCCACCGGATTTCCATTGGGGCTGACCGAAAGATCCGGCCGCGCATGCATGGTGGCGTCGAGCCGGCGAACGTCCGCGAGCAGTACCTTTGAGCGGGCGATCAGCCCCCGCAGGTGCGCGGGAAGGAGATTGAGGCTCTCCTCGCTGCCGGCCTCGCCCGCCGCCAGCTTGACCTTGGTCTTTTCCTTGCTGGCTTGCGCGAGCGACATTTCGCCTTCCTTGACGGCCCGGTGTAGCAGGAGCCAGGAGGCGAGCTGCATGAGGCGTGTGGTCAGCCGCATGCTCTCAGTCGCATAGGCTAGCGCCGCCATGCGCTCGAGCTTCTTGGATTCTTTGCGGCCGGGTCCGTCGAGATAGCTTGCCGTCTCTTCGACCAGCGCCATGCCGTCGCGAAAAAGATCAGCAAAGACCTGTGAATTCGCCAATCTCTCGCCGAAGCAAACAGTCTCAGCCTCGTCAACCATACGCTCCGACATTTCCAAACGCCTCACACTGAACGCAACGCGAAAGCTTGTGGGGTCGTGAGCCAAATGATTACTCGTCAACCCCCTGGCAGCGCCATGCAAACATTGCGCGGCTCGCACCCCGATGTCCAGCGCCCGCAGAATGAAGATCAAGTCATAGTTGCCGCCGGGCCACGCTCGGGGCCCCTATATCGGACGCAGGCTACCCCAAAGGTGCGTGCGGGACGGGACGGTGTGCGTTGGAAAGTGCGTTGGAAAGCCCTGAGGGGTCGACCGGGAGCGAAAAAGAAAACAGGGTCGCCTTGCGGCCGGACAAAGCAGGAACACCAAAAAAAGAGCCGCCGTCACCGGCGGCTCAAAGGTTAACAGGGAGGCGTCAAACAGAGTGGACAGGAGCCACTCGATGTCCACAAGTATGGACACCTCCACTAATGGTCGAGAAAGCTTAACAAGTTATGAATGATTTTAGGAATTTTTCCCATTTTGCGGAAGAAAACCGTTCACCCAGGGAGGGCGGTATCGCGTTTATTTTTTGAAAAAGGCGTCGGCGCTCAGGCGGGAAGCATTTTTGCCCTGCTTATCCGCCTCCAGGCGCGCAATCTCGTCCTTCAGGAGCGCAATCCGCTCGTCGAGCTCCCGGACCGACAGCAGCGAAAGGTCCTGCCCGATCTCGTGGGCGATCTTCTTTTTCGGGCGCTCGTCGTCGTCGTTCGCTGCCATTGGGATGCCCGGGATCGCGCCAAGTCCAGGTTCTCGGTTGTCATATAGGACATCGCCTACTAAAAAAAGCGGCCCCGCGACACCTTCAGGAGCCGCATGAGCGCAGTCCCCACAAGCATGACGGCGATGGTCATCCGTGCGCCTGGGGGGCCGGAGATGCTCGTTGCCGAGGAAAGGCCCGTCGCTGTGCCGGGCGAGCATGAGATGCTCGTCCGCGTGGCAGCCGCAGGGGTCAACCGGCCCGACGTGATGCAGCGCAAGGGCCTCTATCCACCGCCTGCAGGCGCGACCGACATCCCGGGCCTGGAAATTGCCGGCGAGGTTGTTGCGCTTGGGCCGCAGGCCCGCCGCTGGAAGCTCGGCGACAGGGTCATGGCCCTGGTGGTCGGGGGCGGATACGCCCAGTTCTGCCCGGTGCACGAAAGCCACGCACTGGCCGTCCCGCCATCCCTGTCAATGCTCGAGGCTGCGGCTCTTCCGGAGACCGTTTTCACGGTCTGGCACAACGTGTTCGAGCGCGGCGGTCTCAAAGCCGACGAAACACTCTTGGTGCACGGCGGTTCCTCCGGCATCGGCACCGCCGCAATCCAGCTCGCCAAGGCAAACGGCGCGCGTGTCATCACAACCGCGGGCACGGCGGAAAAGTGCCAGGCCTGCCGCGCTCTCGGCGCCGACGTCGCCATTAACTATCGGAACGAAGACTTCGTCGCTGCCACCAAGGCCGCGACCGGAGGGCGGGGCGCCAATGTTATTCTCGACATGGTTGGAGGCGACTATATCGAGCGCAACTACGAGGCCGCTGCAGTCGAGGGGCGCGTGGTGCAGATCGCCTTTCAGGGCAGCCCGAAGGCCACGGTCGATTTCCGCCGCATCATGCTCAAGCGCCTCGTTCACACCGGCTCCACGCTGCGGGCCCGCTCGATTGCTGACAAAGGGGCGATCGCGCAAGCGGTCGAGCAACATGTTATGCCGCTGGTCGCCGCCGGCCGCGTGAAGCCTGTCATCGATAGCTCGTTCGCGCTCGCACAGGCGGCACTTGCCCATGCACGAATGGAATCGAGCGCTCACATCGGCAAGATCGTGCTGACGCTGTGATCAAAGCAGGCATTCACCGGCTTTTGGCCCTCAGGCATGCCTCTCGCGTGCGATCGGCCACGCCCCGCCCGACCGGGGGCCAGGGCAAAGTGGGCCGCGAAATCGACTTAATATTGTCTAGCAGTGACACCGGTCTCGCCTGCCGGGCGGTTGGTGTTGGAGATGGTCGCTTGAGCTTCCTGCGCGCCGCCGTTCGGCTGGCGATTCTCGCGATCGTGCTGCTCGTGGCGGCTCCCACTGCGCGTTCGGTCGAGGCCGTCAATGTGCCGCAGGATGCCGCCGCCCTCGACCTCACGGCTGCGATCGAACGCCACCGTACCGACACGGATCGCCTGTTGGTGTCCGCCGCTCCCGGCCCGGACGGGATCGTGCAGCGCATGGACGTGCGCGCCCGGGAAGGCAACACCAATTGGGCCGTGTTCGCGCTCACCAATACCGGCAATGAGCAGCTCGAGCGGCTGATTGTGGTGCCCCATTATCGCATGGTGGGCTCGGGCCTGATCTGGCCCGACCTCGGCCTCTCGCGGGTCGTCAGCATTACCAGCAGCGGCGACCGGCCCGATCGCCAGGATAGTGCGACCGCCGACATATTCCACATCACGCTCGACCCCGGCAGCGTGATGACCTACGTGATGGAGCTGCGCACCGACAAGCTTACCCAGCTCTATCTTTGGGAACCGGACGCCTACAAGGACAAGATCAACAGCATCACGCTGTTCTACGGCATCGTCATCGGCATTGCCGGGCTTCTGGCCTTGTTCCTGACCATTCTGTTCGTGGTCAAGGGCAGCGTGATGTTTCCGGCGGCGGCGGCCCTCGGATGGGCGGTGCTGGTCTATATCGGCATCGATTTCGGCTTTTGGGGCAAGGTATTCGAGATATCGCCGGATGCGGAACGGGTCTGGCGCGCAGCCGGCGAAGCCATCCTGGCGGCAACATTACTGGTGTTCCTGTTCGCCTATCTCAACCTCAATCGCTGGCATGTCCGCTACTCGCACATCACGCTTGGTTGGCTCGCATTTCTGGGCGCTCTGGTCGCGGTGGCGTTATTCGATCCGCCGATCGCCTCCGGCATCGCACGGCTGTCACTTTTCGCGGTAGCGGTGGTTGGATTCGGGCTGGTGGTCTATCTGTCGTTCCATGGCTATGACCGCGCGGTCTTGCTGATCCCCACCTGGCTGCTGCTGGTCGTCTGGGTGTTCGCCGCCGGGATGGCGGTGACGGGAGCGTTGACCAACGACATCGTGGCTCCTGCGCTGCTCGGCGGCCTGGTGCTGATCGTCATGCTGATCGGCTTCACCGTGATGCAGCACGCATTCGCCGGCGGGATCACCCACGGGATCGTCACCGACGTGGAGCGGCGCGCCCTCGCGCTGACCGGGTCCGGCGACATGATCTGGGATTGGGATGTCTCCGCCGACAAGGTGTTCACCAGCCCTGAAACCGAGGCACTGCTGGGCTTGAAGCGCGGTACGCTCGAGGGCTCGGCGGCGCGCTGGCTCGAAGTGCTGCATCCGCTCGATCGCGATCGCTTCCGGGCTGCGCTCGATAGTGTGCTGGAACAACGCCGGGGCCGGCTCACCCAAGACTTCCGCCTGCGCGCCCCGGATGGACACTATCTCTGGTTTGCCCTCAAGGCGCGCCCCGTCGTGGGCTCTGACGGCGAGGTGGTGCGGATCGTCGGCACGCTCACCGATGTCACCGAATTCAAGAACGCCGAGGAGCGACTGTTGCACGATGCGGTGCACGACAACCTCACCGGATTGCCCAATCGCGAGCTGTTTCTCGACCGGCTCGAGGGGGTGCTTGCGTTCGCCAAGGCCGACGCCACGATCCGCCTTGCCGTGGTGGTGGTCGATCTTGATCGCTTCAAGCAGGTCAACGATTCGGTCGGCATCGCGGTGGGCGATTCGATCCTGCTGACGCTTGCCAGAAGATTGGGGCGGATGCTGAAGCCGCAGGACACGCTGGCGCGGCTCTCCGGCGATCAATTCGCGCTCATCATCATGTCGGAAAAGGAATCCGACCGCATCATCGCCTTCGTGGAGACGTTGCGCCGCGCCTTGCGCGCTCCGATCAGCTTCAACGACCGTGAGATCTTCGTCACCGCTTCTCTGGGAATTGCGCTGGGCGACGGTCAGCCGGGAAAGACCGAGGAGGTGCTCAAGGACGCCGAGCTCGCGATGTATCACGCCAAGCGCATCGGCGGCGACCGAATCGAGGTGTTCAAGCCGTCGATGCGTGCGCGCAAGAGCGACCGCCTGACGCTCGAGTCGGAGTTGCGCCGCGCGCTCGAGCGCGACGAAATCTCGATCTTATACCAGCCGATCGTCCGGCTCGAGGACCGCGCGGTCGCCGGGTTCGAAGCGCTGGCCCGGTGGGATCATCCGAAATTGGGCCGGATGTCGCCGACCGATTTCATTGCCATAGCCGAGGAGATCGGGCTGATCGTCGATCTCGGCCTGTTCGTGCTCGACCGTGCTGCGCGCCAGCTCGGTGCCTGGCAGCGGGGCGCGCGCCATCGGGAGCCGATCTTCTGCAGCGTAAATGTTTCCTCGCGCCAGCTGCTGCGGCAGGATCTCATTCATGATTTGCGCACGGTTATCGCGCGCGCTGGCATTGCACGCGGAACCCTCAAGCTCGAGCTCACCGAATCCCTGGTGATGGAAAATCCGGAGCACGCCGCGCAAATGCTGCACCGGATTCGCGAGCTTGGTGCCGGTCTCGCCCTCGACGATTTCGGCACCGGCCACTCATCCTTGGCCTACCTGCAACGATTTCCTTTCGACACGATCAAGATCGACCAATCCTTCGTGCGCGCCAGCAGCAAGGGTGCGCGTCCCGTGATCCTGCGATCGATTATTGCGCTTGCGCATGATCTTGGCATGGACGTCGTGGCGGAGGGCGCCGAAACGGATTCGGATGCGGTCGAGCTCTATCAGCTCGGCTGTGAGTTCGCGCAGGGCTATGTGTTCGGCGAGCCGATGAGCGCCGAAGACGCCAAGGCGCTGCTGCAATCCGAGCGGCTGGAAATGGCAAGATAGATTGACAGCCGTGCGACGTCAGGCGTGGCCGGCTTCGCTCGACAACATACCGGGCTCGATGCCGATCTTCTTCAAGGCGAGAGCATACTTGCCCTCGGTGTCGGCACCGAAAACGAGCTCGCGATCGGCCGGGCAGTGCAACCAACCATTTTGATGAATTTCATTCTCGAGCTGGCCCGGCGCCCAGCCCGCATAGCCGAGCGCCAGCACCGCGCTCTTGGGGCCGTCGCCGCGGGCGATCGCCTTGAGGATGTCGAGGGTTGCGGTCAGACAGATGCCCTCATCGATCGGCAGCGTCGAATTCTCGATGAAGAAATCGGCACTGTGGAGGACGAAGCCGCGTTGCGTGTCGACCGGGCCGCCCTTGAGCACCCGCACGCCGCCGGCTTGCCGGGGCAGCAATATCAAATCCTTGGCCGGCAGAACCTCGAGCTGAACGAGCAGATCGGAAAAGCTGATATTCGACGCCGGCTGATTGACGATGATGCCCATGGCGCCATCGGCCGAATGCGCACACATGTAGATCACGGTGCGGGCGAAACGCTCGTCGCCCATGGACGGCATCGCGATCAACATCTGTCCGTCAAGAAATCCACGCTTGCCAGATTTGCCCGAACCCTTCGGACTGACCGCCACTTCGCCGCTGCCGGCCGCAAGGCCGTGAGGGTCGGAGCGGGCCTTTGCGATGCCCACGTCGTCCGGCCCTTTGCGACCGGCTTCCGTGTCGCGCTCGCTGTCACTGTCGGCATCAGTGCGATCAGTATGACCGGGGATGGGGATGAAGCCTTTGCGACCCATTTTCATAGGGAAATGCTACCTGATTGATCAGCATTTGCAATGCGCCGTAACGCAAAAAGATCCTGCGTTTTGCGCCACATTTCCTCAACGTGAATCAATTGAATTAGCGCTATGTGTCTTTTTGATGCGGCCCCCACGAGGCCTCACGACGAATTCAGTGGCGCGCACGCGATTTCACATTTACATCTCGGAACCATGAGGCTGCATGGCGTTCCGCTGCGACAAGTCACGGCAGTTTGGTTGCTGCTCGCCGCCGCCAGCCTGCTGGGGAGCGAGGCCTGCGCGGCCGAGGACGCGTCTCCTTGGGACGGTGATGCACGTAGCGCGGTGCGCCTGATCGCCGGCACGCGGATGCCCGGAAGCGGCGCGTCGCTGCGCGCCGGAATTGAGATCAAGCTCAAGCCGGGCTGGCACACCTATTGGCGCTATCCGGGCGATGCCGGAGTTCCGCCACACTTCGATTTCTCCGGGTCGCAAAATCTCAACACCATCGAGGTCCTATGGCCGGCTCCGCGCCGCCTTGAGGAAGCGGGCCTCAGCACCATCGGTTACGACCACGACCTGATCCTGCCGCTGCGCCTCACCCCGCGGGACCTGCACCAGCCGATTGCTCTGCGCCTCAAGCTCGCCTACGCGATCTGCGAGAAGCTGTGCGTGCCCGCCGAGAGCAGTGTGGCGCTGGGACTGGCCGGCGGCGAAAGCACGCAGGAGCCGCGCTTGGCGGCCGCCGAGGCGCAGGTTCCACACAAGGCGACGCTCGGCCTTGTGTCCGCGCCGCTCTCGATCAGCAAGATTAGCCGCGAGGGCGATACCGATCACCCGCGCATGCTGATCGATGTGGCGGTATCGACCGGAAAGCAGGTCGACCTGTTCGCCGAAGGACCGACCGCAGAATGGGCCTTGCCGCTGCCGGTTCCGGTCGCCGGCGCACCGCGCGGTCAACAGCGCTTCGCGCTCGAGCTCGACGGCGCGCCACCCGGCGCGACCTTTGCGGGCGCTCTCATCAACCTCACCGCCGTCAGCGGCGACGATGCGATCGAGGTCCCCTTCCATCTCGACTAATCCGCCGGGAGCGTTAATTTGACGCGCTGTCGGCCGCAGCTTTTCCGGCGCCGGCGCGAGGTCACGGAGTCCCGTAGAAATCGCAATCCCGTTGAAAGAAGGACAGAGACCATGCCCATCAAGGTCGGCGATCATCTTCCCAATGCCAAGTTCAGAATAGGGACCCCGGAGGGGCCGGTCTGGAAGACCACAGATGAAATCTTCAAGGGCAAGAAAGTCGCGTTGTTCGCGGTGCCGGGCGCCTTCACCGGCACCTGTCACAAGATGCATGTGCCTTCGATCCTGCAGAGCGCAGATGCCATCAAGGCCAAGGGGGTCGATACCATCGCAGTCACGAGCGTCAACGATGTGTTTGTGATGGATGCCTGGAAGAAGGCGACCGCCGCCGACAAGCTCGAGTTCTTGGCCGACGGCAATGGCGAATTCGCCAAGGCGGTGGACTTGTCCTTCGACGGTTCCGGCAACGGCCTCGGGCTGCGCTCGAAGCGCTATTCCATGCTGGTCGAGGACGGAGTCGTGAAGAAGCTCAATATCGAGGAGACCCCGGGCAAGGTCGAGGTCTCGGGCGGCGACACGCTGCTCAAGCAGCTATAGGTCCTGTTACCGGAGAGTGTTCGGATCGGCGGATCGGAATACTCTCTGCCCCCTTGCGGCCTGTCTCGCTGCATATCTGCCCTCGCTTCCGCGAGGGCGAGCCTTCTCGGAGGACCGCTGCCCAGCTCCATTCCGAGGGGCATGTCTATCCGACATATGCGCCCGGCTATTTGCCCGTTGGCTTCTCCGACAGCGCGCCGATCGCGCCGGAGCGTACCGCGGCGATCGCATCGCGCGCGAGCTCGTCAGCACGCTCGTTCATGGGGTCTCCGGCATGGCCACGTACCCAATGCCAGCGCACCCTATGCTGCGCGAGCAGCGCATCCAGACGTTGCCAGAGGTCCACGTTCTTGACCGGCTTCTTGTCGGCGGTGCGCCAACCATTGCGCTTCCACTGGTTGATCCAGGTCAGGATGCCGTTGCGCAGGTATTGGCTGTCGGTGTGCAGATCGACCAGACAAGGCCGCTTGAGCGCCTCGAAGGCCGCGATCGCGGCCATCAGCTCCATGCGATTGTTGGTGGTGTGCGGTTCACCACCTTTGAGCTCCTTGACATGGCCGCCGAACGACAAGATCGCGGCCCAGCCGCCCGGTCCCGGATTGCCGGAGCAGGCCCCATCAGTGTGAATCACCACGTGCGGTTCGCTCAAGACTTGCCTCTTGTCTTCATTCGTCGATGCCGTAGTCGCGCACGCTCTTGACCGCCTGATGGAAGCGCAGCTTGCGGAAGTATTCCAAAGGGTCCTTGCGCTTGACCAGCGCGGCGCCACGCTCGTCGAACCAGTCGACCAGACGTGTCAAGAGAAAGCGCAAGGCCGCGCCGCGCGCCAGCATCGGCAGCGCCTGGCGTTCTGCGGCCGCCAGTGGGCGCACCGCCGCGTAGGATTGCAGCAGGCCCCTGCCTTTGGTCACGTTGTAGGAATGATCGGCCTCGAAGCACCAGGCATTGAGACAGATGGCGAGGTCGTAAGCCAGCGCGTCCGTGCAGGCGAAATAAAAATCGATGAGCCCGGAGAGATTATCGCCGAGGAAGAAGACATTGTCGGGAAACAGGTCGGCGTGGATGACACCCTGCGGGAGTTGTCGCGGCCAGGCTGATTCAAGCAGCGATAGCTCCGCCGCCAGCATCTCGGCCAATCCTGGCCGGATGGCATCGCAGCGCGCAGCCACGCCCTCATAGAGCCGCCGCCAGCCCGCAACCGAGAGCGCGTTGGCCCGTTTGCCTGGGAAATCTGCGCCCGCCCGATGCAGCTTGGCGAGGGCTTCGCCCAGCGCAGCGCAATGGACCGCCGCCGGGCGGCGCAGCCACATGCCGTCCAGGAATGTGATGATGGCGGCCGGGCGGCCGGCGACCTCTCCCAGCACGGCCCCTTGACGATTTTTGACCGGCTGTGGGCAAGTTATGCCGCGGCTCGCCAGATGCTCCATCAGGCCGAGGAAGAACGGCAGATCGGCCGCGGCGACCCGCCGCTCGTACAGCGTGAGGATAAAATTGCCCCGGCTGGTGTGGACCAGGAAATTGGAATTTTCGACCCCTTCGGCGATTCCCTTGTAGGCCAGCAGCTCGCCAATATCGTAGCCGCCCAGAAAGCCTGCGAGCTCCTCCGCCGCAACGTCGGTATAGACGGCCATTCTGCTCCCCCGGTCGATGCGGCGACGCCGGCAGGGGCTTCAAATCCGCCGCAAGAGCGCCCCTCTCCCAATCCACATGATCCCGGTGCCGCTTATCGATTTGGAGTTCCCGGGACGGGCTTGCGGCACCTGGTGCAGGAGTTCAAATCGGCGGCACCAACCGTGCCGTCAAGAAAAAAGCGAACAAGCATTGGACAGGTCGACGGCGCATCCCTATATTCTGATGACTTTCCGATCATCGTTGATCAGGGGCTTCGCTTCCCACCGGGGCGAGCGGAGCATAGAGGAGATTTTGCCATGGCCCATCCACCGCTGATGCCCAAAGCAACGGCAGTCTGGCTCGTCGAGAATACCGCCCTGTCCTTCGAGCAAGTGGCCGAGTTCTGCAAGCTGCATCCGCTCGAGGTCAAGGCCATAGCGGACGGTGACGCCGCGCAGGGCATCAAGGGCCTCGACCCGATCCTCACTGGCCAGCTGACCCGCGAGGAAATCGAGAAGGGCGTGGCGGACCCGGAATACCGGCTGAAGATCCTGGATCCGAAGGTTCGTCTGCCCGAGGCCGCGCGCAAGAAGGGGCCACGTTACACGCCCGTCTCGCGACGCCAGGACCGTCCAAACGCGATCCTCTGGCTGGTGCGCAACCATCCCGAGCTTAAGGACAGCCAGATCATGCGCTTGGTCGGCACGACCAAATCGACCATCCAGGCGATCCGTGAGCGCACCCACTGGAACGCCGCGAACCTGCAGCCGCTCGATCCGGTGACGCTAGGGCTTTGCTCGCAGATCGATCTCGACCTTGAAGTCCACCGCGCCGCCAAGGAGAAGCCGGTCGATGTTGAAGCCCAAGGCGCGACCCTATTGCCGGCCTCGGAGACGACCGCGGTGCGCCATCAGCCGGAGCCGGAGGCGAAGAAGCCGAGCGAGGAGCTCAATGTCGACGCTGTCTTCGCCAAGCTCAAGCAGATCGGTGGGAAAGGGGAATAGGGCGTCGCACTTCGCGGATCGCGGGAGCAAGCGAACATCAGTTTCCGATCCCCCTGCTGCGTAGGGAGGTCTCGATCTCGGTCAGGATCGCAGGATCATCGATCGTGGCCGGCACCGCCCATGGATCGCCGTCGGCGATCTTCTTCATCGTGCCGCGCAGGATCTTGCCCGAGCGCGTCTTGGGCAGCCGTGCCACCGTGATGGCCATTTTGAAGGCGGCTACCGGGCCTATCTTCTCACGCACCAAGGCGACGAGCTCGCGCTCGATCTGATCAGGCGCGCTGGCAACGCCCGACTTCATCACCACGAAACCGCACGGCACCTCGCCCTTCAATTCGTCCTTGATGCCGACGACCGCGCATTCGGCAACACCGGGATGCGCGGCAAGCACTTCCTCCACGCCGCCGGTGGAGAGCCGGTGACCCGCTACGTTGATGATGTCGTCGGTGCGACCCATTACATAGAGGTAGCCGTCCGGATCGAGGAATCCTGCATCTGCAGTTTTGTAATAGCCCGGAAAGTCGGCGAGGTAGCTTTGGCGGAAGCGTTCGTCCTGCTGCCACAATGTCGGCAAGCAACCCGGCGGCAGCGGCAGCTTGATGACGATTGATCCCATCCGGTTCGCCGGCAATGGATGCCCGCCTTCATCAATCACGTCTAGCTCATAGCCGGGCATCGGCACCGTCGGCGAGCCGTGCTTGAGCGCAAGCAAGCCCAGGCCCAGCGGATTGCCCACGATGGCCCAGCCGGTTTCGGTCTGCCACCAGTGATCGATCACCGGGATGCGCAACAGCCTCTCGGCCCAAATCACCGTATCGGGATCGGCGCGCTCGCCGGCGAGAAACAGGGCGCGGAACTTCTTGAGATCGTACGAGCCCAAGAGCTTGCCCTGCGGATCCTCCTTCTTGATTGCCCGGAACGCGGTGGGCGCGGTGAACAAGGCGGCGACGCCGTGCTCAGAAGCCACCCGCCAGAAAGCGCCGGCATCGGGGGTGCCGACCGGCTTGCCCTCGTACAGGATCGTGGTGCAGCCGTGCAGCAGCGGCCCGTACACGATATAGCTGTGGCCGACCACCCAGCCGACATCAGACGCCGCCCAGAACGTCTCGCCCGGCTCAATTCCGTAGAGATGGCGCATCGACCACTTGAGCGCGACCATGTGGCCGCCATTGTCGCGCACCACGCCCTTGGGCCGCCCGGTCGTGCCCGACGTATACAGGATGTAGAGTGGATCGGTCGCTGCAAGCGGCACGCAGTCCCAGACCGACTTGGCAAATACGATCGCGGAATCGCGCAGCGCTGCCCAATCATGGTCGCGGCCAGGGGCAAGCTCGGCCGCAGCCTGCGGCCGCTGCAGGATCAAGCAGGCTGCAGGCTTTGAGTTGGCAAGGGCGAGCGCTTCGTCGAGCAGTGGCTTGTAGCGGACCAGACGGCCGGGCTCGAGCCCACAGCTTGCCGACAGAACGACTTTCGGTTTGGCATCATCGATGCGGCTGGCGAGCTCGCTCGCCGCGAAGCCGCCGAACACCACCGAATGCACCGCACCGATGCGGGCGCAGGCCAGCATCGCGATCACCGCTTCCGGCACCATCGGCATGTAGAGGATGACTCGATCGCCCCGCTCCACGCCAAAGTCGCGCAGGACGGCGGCCAACACCTGGACCTCGGTGAGCAACCGGTCGTAGGTGATGACGCGCTTCTCTCCGGCGAGCGGAGAGTCGTAGATGATCGCCGCTTGACTGCCGCGCCCGGCTTGAACGTGTCGATCGACCGCGTTCCAGCAGGTATTGCAGACGGCGCCCACAAACCAACGCCCATAAACGCCGGCGCTGCGGTCAAACACCGCTCGTGCGGGCGCTATCCAATCGATATCGCGTGCGGCGTCGGCCCAGAAACCCTCCGGGTCGCGTCGCCAGGCCGCATAGACCTCGTGATAACGGCTGATCTGGCTGCCCATTCAACGTTCCGATCCTAACCTCCGGCCGCCGGCATTCGACAATTAGTTCCTGCGCCTTTCGCCTTTGGCAAGGCGGGTGGTGGTCGGCCATGCACAATTACGACTGGCGCGGTCGGTGCGGCTGCGCTTTGATCTTGCGCAACTCTGCTCCCGCCCCGCGCATGGACCTCATCACCGATCCGCTATTCTATCCGCTCGCCGTCATCGCGGTGACAGCGCTCGGCCTTGGCAAAGGCGGGTTCGCCGGGGTTGGGGTGATCGCAACGCCGTTGCTTGCCACGATCCTGCCGCCCCTGCAGGCGGCGGCCATTCTGCTGCCCATCCTGATCGTGCAGGACACGATATCAATATGGGTCTATCGGCGCGACTGGAGCGCCTGGCATCTGAGGGTGATGTTGCCAGGGGGCATTCTCGGCATCGCAATAGCTTGGGCCCTGGCGACGCAAGTCTCCGATGCATTCGTGCGGCTCGTGGTCGGTGCCATAGGCGTGTCGTTTGCGCTCAATGCCTGGTTCGGGCGACAGACCGGGGAGGCCAGGCAGCCCAGCGTGCCGGCAGGCCTCTTCTGGGGCACTATCGCGGGCTTCACATCGACCCTGTCTCAGGCCGGGGGCCCGCCGTTCCAGGTTTATGTATTGCCGCAGCGGCTTCCCAAACTAACCCTGGTCGGCACCTATACGATCTACTTTGCGGCACTCAACTGGCTTAAGATCGGCCCCTATTTCGCGCTCGGTCAGTTCTCGGCAGCCAACCTTGCAAATTCCCTGATCCTGTTGCCCGTGGCGATTGCGGCTAATTTCCTCGGCATTTGGCTGGTGCGGCGGACGCCGACCGGGTTGTTCTATCAAATCGCATATGTGCTGGTGTTCTTGATCTCTCTGGAGCTGATCCGCAGCGGCGCCATGACGCTTCTGAAGGGCTGACCGCTTTCGACAGCGATACGTCAGCGGACAACCGATGGCGGTCACCCGTTGCGGAGCCCTGCCAAACATCGCCCGGCCGCGCGGCAATGCGGATCGTTCGCGCACCGCGTTCTGCGCCAAGAACCACTTGCCCCGCACCTGCAGGCCGTCGCTGCCCACGCCTGCTATCGAGAAACTGATGGGTGCCACATTTGCTCGCCTTGAGCATGACCCCGGGGTCGAGCCAAAGGTGATCGAATTCTTGGCGCGCATCGCCGGTGAGCTGAAGCGGCCACAGAATCAAGCCCTGTGGACTACAAAAACCCTCTCGCGCCCTGAAAGAGGCGCCGGCGCGGGCAGCCGCTTACAAGGAGATCGAGTGTCTAATGGACGCACGTGTCCTGTTGGAGCCGCACGATCTCGTCCTTCACTTGCAGCTTGCGGCGCTTGAGCTCGGCGATTTTCAGATTATCGGTCGCCGGATGCGTCTGAGCTTCGAAGATTTCCTGTTCCAGCGCCTGATGCCGTCGCTCGAGCTCCGCAAGATGCGTTTGCATGGACATGCGAGATTTCTCCTCATGCCGATAGCCTGACTCGCGAAGTCTACATCAGTTGAGGCGCAAGTCGACCCCTGGCTGGGATTGTGCATCGCAGCAAAAAAGGCTTGCTTACTGCAGCCATACTGCAGCCCTATCAAGCTTGAACCCGGGCCGCCGAAGCGGGATAATCCGGCTTCGGGCGCTGGCGGGGGAGTGGCTGGCTTGCCCGCAAACCAGCGGTGGCAATGACCCAAGAGGAAGAACGCGACTTGCGGGAGCAATTGGCGCGCCTGCAGGAGGAGCATCGCGACCTCGACGCCGCTATCGCCGCCCTGCAGGACGCACCGGGATCGGACGTGCTGCAGATTCAACGGCTCAAGAAGCGGAAGCTTTACTTGCGGGATCGCATTTCCTTCATCGAGGACCAGCTCACCCCCGACATCATTGCTTGAATTACTTGAATTGCCTGACCGGTGCCGAATCCTCAAGGCGCGGTGACAGGTCGCACAATTGCGCTGCGGGTCTGCGGTCACTCCGGCTCGATGCCCGCCCGATGGATGACGTCCGTCCATCGCTTGGTCTCGGCTTTGACGAATCTCGCCATGTCCGAAGGCGTGCCGCCGGCCGGGAGCAGGTTGAGCTTCTCGAACTGCTTCTTGGTCTCGGGCTCGGCGATGATCTCATTCACAGCCTGATTGAGCTTGGCGGCAATGGCTGCCGGTGTCTTGGGCGGGGCACTCAGCGCGTTCCAGGTATCGGAAACGAAGTTAGGCACGCCGGCCTCGATCATGGTCGGAATGTCCGGCAGGGATTCGAGCCGCTTGTCGGTGGCGATCGCGAGAATTCTGGCGTTACCGCTCTCATGCAGCTTCACCGCAGACGACAGCTCCATGAAGATGAAGTCGATCTGGCCAGCGAGAAGATCATTGAGCGCAGGCGCGGTGCCCTTGTAGGGGACGTGCACCATCCTGGTGCCGGTCAACGACATGAACAGCTCGGTCGTCAGATGCGAGGTCGTGCCGATGCCCTGCGAACCGTAATTGAGACGGCCTGGATTGGCCTTGGCATAAGCGATGAACTCAGCCGCGGTCTTGGCAGGAAAATCCTTCCGCACCAGCAGGACATTGGGGAAACGCGACATGATCACCACGGGCTCGAAGGCGGTGGGATCAAAGCTCAGCTTCTTGTAGAGCGCCATGTTGGTGGTCAGCGGCGCCGGCTGCGATGACATCAAGGTGTAGCCGTCCGGGGCTGCTGCGAAGACCGTAGAAGCCGCGACGTTGCCACCCGCGCCGCCCTGGTTCTCGACCACGAACGGCTGTCCCAAGCGGCGCTGCAGCTTGTCGGCAAAAATCCGCGTCACGCTGTCGACGCCGCCGCCTGCCGGCACCGTCACCACGACCCTGACGCTGTGGCTCGGATAGTTGGCAGCCGGGTCGGTCTGCGCTGCAAGCGGGGGCGCCAGCAAAGCGCCAGCGGCCGCAAGGACCAATGCTGCTCTCATTTGTTCCTCCTGGCTTGGAAGCCGCTCCTTGCCGGTACGATAGCGCTTCTGGCGGCCGTAGGCGAATGAGGCGAATTCACCTGTGCTTCAGCGGAGGACACAGGGCGTCGACTGCAGGCGGAAGCCCCCGGCACTCAGGTGCCGCGACGGCTGGTCTTGCGTGCGTACATAGCCCGATCCGCCCGCTCGAGCGCCCCGGCAACCGTATCCAAGGGCAAGAGCGTCGTGCCGCCCGCCGAGGCGCCGACCGAAAGCTGCACATTCTCGTGCGTCGCGGTCGTGCGGCTTATGGCTGCCTCCAAGGATCGGGCTTTCATCTCCGCGTCCGCCGCATCAAGATTCCACAGCAGCATGACGAACTCGTCGCCACCGAGCCGCGCCACCAGATCGGAGGCGCGCACATGGCGCGCAAGCACCATGGCGACGGCCTTGAGCACCGCGTCCCCGGCGGCGTGGCCATAGCAATCGTTGATTGATTTGAATTCGTCGAGGTCGACATAGATCAGCGCGGCGCTGGTGCCATGGCGCTTTACATAGGCGAGTGCTCGCTTCAATTCGCGCTCCAGGCCGCGGCGGTTGACCAGATCGGTGAGTGGATCAATCTCGGCGCGCAATTCCAGCCCAGCCATGCGGCAGCGGGCCGTGGCAAGCTCGAGCTCGAGGCGGGCCACTTCCTCGGCGAGGCGCATCGCGACCGAGCGCTGCGGCCTCCCGGGGCCGGTCGTGGAGGCAGCCGGTTGGCGCTTTCCCCGCGACGGCGCCCTGGGCGCGTGGGGCTTGGCCTGCGAAGTCTTCACCGCCTGCCGTTTCGGCATCGGTCCCTGCCCTTTTGCGAATCGCCGCGCGACGCAAACATATCCGGCGCTCGCCGTGGGTCAATTTTACCGCCGTGCGATGAGCTCGGGATGGCACGCAGGCCTGCCCCAGATAGGTGCTCCCGCCGCCAATTCCTCCACCCTCGGTAGACACTTGGATGGGTTTCTGCTACACGCCTTCGCCAAAGGCGGCCGCATCCGGCAATGCGCTGACGGCCGCGTTATCAGCATCCACCACCTCCGGAGAAGAACGCGTGCAAATTCTCGTCCGTGACAACAATGTCGATCAAGCCCTCAAAGTCCTGAAGAAGAAGATGCAGCGCGAGGGCATTTTCCGTGAAATGAAGTTGCGCGGACACTACGAGAAGCCCTCAGAGAAAAAGGCGCGTGAGAAGGCCGAAGCAGTGCGGCGCGCCCGTAAGCTCGCCCGCAAGCGGGCACAGCGCGAGGGCTTGGTGCCCATGAAGCCCAAGCCGGTCACCGCCGGCCCGGCCAGAGGTCCACGCCGCGGCTGACGCAGTTACTCCAAACGTTCGCTCAGGAACGCCTTGACGACGGCCTGCGCGCCGAACCGGTCCAGGTCTTCGTGCTCGCCATCCGGAAAGCGCACCAAGCGCTTGGGGTCGTGGGCGAGCGCAAATAGCCTTTCGCCGTACTCGATCGGGATGATCGTGTCGCGCGCTCCGTGCAAAACGAGAAGTGGGGCCGCAACCCGAGCGATCTGCCGGTCGGAGCGAAACTGGTCTTTCATCAGCCAGTGCACCGGCGCGAACGGATAGCGCCGCGCCGCGACGTCGACCGCGGCCGTGAACGGTGCCTCGAGCACCAGCCAACCGATAGGGCGCTCGACCGCAAGGGACACCGCCACACCCGTGCCGAGTGATTCACCCCAAACCACGATGCGTGAGCCCGCATAGCGGGTCGCCGCAAAGGCATACAGGGTCTCGGCGTCTATGTGCAGACCGGATTCGGTCGGGGAGCCGCTCGACCCACCGAAGCCGCGATAGTCGACGGCGACAAGGCCGGTGCCGTCGGCAGTGAGCGTCCGGAAGCGTGCGACCCGATGGCTCAAGTTGCCGCCGTTGCCGTGGAGATAGAGCACGACCGGCCGATCGCCGCGCGGCGGGATATGCCAGGCGACCAGCCTTTCGCCGTCCGGTGTATCGAGACGGACATCCTCGGCCGAAAGCCCCAACGCCGCCGGCGGCAATCGCGCACGGTCGGGAAAGTACATGAGATTTCGTTGCACGAGATACAGCAGCGCAACGAACGCGAGATACCCGATCGCGAGACCAACCAGCGTCCACTTGATCAGCGCCATGACGGGCACGTAGCACGACCGTTTGACAAGGGCTCCGATCTGCGAGCCCGCTATGGCGCCGCCGATTTTGGCGGTGCGAAGACGCGAGGAGCTGCCGCGGCTCTCAGCGCAATTCCCAGAAAATAACCCGCTGAGCGGAGACGGATGCCGGTTTTCGCAAAGAACAATGCGCGGGCGGAAGACCCTACAGAGCCTTGACGATCTGCTCGGTCATCTTCTTCGCGTCGCCGAAGAGCATCATGGTGTTGTCGCGATAAAACAGGGTGTTGTCGATGCCTGCGTAACCGGAGGAGAGCGAGCGCTTCGAGAACATGACGGTGCCGGCCTTCCACACTTCCAGCACCGGCATCCCGAAGATCGGCGATTTAGGATCCTCCTTGGCGGACGGATTGGTCACGTCATTGGCGCCGATCACGAAGGCGACGTCGGCCTGGGCGAATTCCGAGTTTATGTCCTCGAGCTCGAATACCTCGTCGTAGGGAACATTGGCCTCCGCCAGGAGCACATTCATATGACCCGGCATGCGTCCGGCCACGGGGTGGATCGCGTATTTGATCTCGACGCCTTCCGCCTTGAGCTTGTCAGCCATCTCGCGCAGCGCGTGCTGGGCTTGCGCCACCGCCATTCCGTAGCCCGGCACGATGATCACCTTGCTGGCGTTCTTCATGATGAACGCCGCATCGTCGGCCGAGCCCTGTTTCACCGGACGCTGCTCGGCGCCGCCTGCAGGCCCCGCCACCTCGCCGCCGAAGCCGCCGAGTATCACCGAGATGAACGCGCGGTTCATGCCCTTGCACATGATGTAGGAGAGGATCGCGCCCGAGGAGCCGACCAGCGCGCCGGTGATGATCAGCGCGGAATTTCCCAGCGTGAAGCCGATGCCGGCGGCCGCCCATCCCGAGTAGGAGTTCAGCATCGAGATCACGACCGGCATGTCGGCGCCGCCGATCGGAATGATGAGCAAGCCGCCGATGGCGAATGAGGCCAGCGTCAGCGCCCAGAAGACCAGATGGCTCTGGCCGCCGACGAAAAGAACAATCAGCGCAACCAGCAACAAAGCGAGCGCGATATTGATGACATGACGCGCCGGCAGCAGGATCGGCGCGCCACTCATCCGCCCAGACAGCTTCAGAAAGGCGATGACCGAGCCCGTAAAAGTGATGGCCCCGATGGCGACGCCGAGCGACATCTCGATGAGGCTCTGGGTGTGAATCGCACCGACGCTGCCGATATCGAACGCGCCCGGCGCATAGAGCGCGCCCGCCGCCACCAGAACCGCCGCCATGCCGACCAGCGAGTGGAACGCGGCAACCAGTTCGGGCATCGACGTCATCGGTACCCGGCGCGCGATCACGGCGCCGATGCCGCCACCGATAGCCATCCCGAGCACGACCAGCACCCAGGCTGCGGCGCTCGCTGGTGGGTGCGAGGCGAGCGTCGTTAGAATTGCGATGGCCATTCCGGCCATGCCGAACAGGTTGCCGCGGCGGCTCGATTCGGGGCTCGAAAGTCCGCGCAGGGCCAGGATGAAGAACGCGCCCGCGAGCAGATAAAGCAGCGCGACCAGATTTGCGTTCACGACGGCGCGCTCCTACTTTTTCTTCTGGTACATCGCCAGCATGCGCTGGGTGACCAGGAAGCCGCCGAAAATGTTGACCGAGGCGAACACCAGCGCGACGAAGCCCAGGATACGTGCCCAGATCGGCCCGGAATCTTCTCCTACCAGATCGACCCCGACCGCCAGCAGCGCGCCCACCACGATCACCGAGGAGATGGCGTTGGTGACCGACATCAGCGGCGTGTGCAGCGCCGGCGTCACCGACCACACGACGAAATAGCCGACGAATACCGCCAGCACGAAGATCGATAGACGGAAGACGAAAGGATCAACCGCGCCCCCGCTCGCCGTCTGCGCGCCGGCTCCGCCAGCAGCCGCGATGATATCGAGCTGGGCCAGAACGACATCGTTGGTTCCGGCGCCCGCGAGCGCCGTCGGCGAGAGCAACGTCAGCATGATCAATTCTCCTCGGTCGGGAGCATCATTCTCGGGAAGCTCACATGGCCGAGAAAATCACGGCCAAGAGAACCGCGTCAAAACCCAGTCGCATCCGTCAAGTCTCGCCCCCTCGAGGCACCCCGCACCAACCCACCGCGCGCGCGACCCTCACAATGCGGCAGCCTTCACGCTGCGCTCTTGGGGGCGAAGGCCGGGTGAACGACCGCACCATCGCGGGTGAGAGCAGTCGCCTTGACGATCTCGTCGTCCCACTTCACCGCCAAGGCTTTCGCCTGCTTGTCCACCAGGATTTCCAGGAACGCATAGAGATTCTTCGCATAGAGGCTGGATGCGGAGGCCGCGATCCGCCCTGCCACATTGAGGTGACCGACGATTTTGACGCCGTTGGCTTCGACCACCTCTCCGGCCTTGGCGAGCTCGCAATTGCCGCCGCGCTCGACCGCAAGATCGACGATCACCGAGCCGGGCCGCATGGACGCCACCATCTCCTTGGTTACGAGGCGGGGCGCCGGGCGGCCGGGGATCAGCGCGGTGGTGATGACGATGTCCTGTTTCTTGACGTGTTCGGCCACCAGGGCGGCTTGCTTAGCCTGATACTCCTTGGACATTTCCTTGGCGTAGCCGGCCGCGGTCTCGGCCTGGCGGAACTCGTCGTCCTCGACCGCAATGAATTTGGCGCCCAGGCTCTCGACCTGCTCCTTGGCGGCCGGGCGCACGTCGGTCGCCGTGACCACCGCACCGAGGCGGCGCGCGGTCGCGATTGCCTGCAATCCGGCGACCCCGGCTCCCATGACGAATACCTTCGCGGCCGGAATGGTGCCGGCGGCCGTCATCATCATCGGCAGCGCGCGCCCGTACTCGGCAGCAGCATCGATCACGGCGCGGTAGCCGGCGAGATTGGCCTGGCTCGACAGCACGTCCATGACCTGTGCACGCGTGATGCGCGGCATCAGCTCCATCGCAAAGGCGACAATGCCAGCATCCGCCATCGCCTTGACGGCGGCTTCGTTGCCGTACGGGTCCATGATGGCGATGACGAGCGCACCCTTCCTGCATGCGGCCAGCTCGGAGGCGGACGGTCGCCGCACCCGCAGGACCACATCGGCCCCGGCGACAGCCGCCGGTGCTACGGCGGCCCCAGCGGCAACGAAATCCGCGTCCAGGATGCCGGATTTCACCCCGGCGCCGGGCTCGATCAAGACCTCGGCGCCAAGCGCCTTCATCTTCTTGACCGTCTCGGGCGTCGCCGCGACCCTGTCTTCGGCGGGGTCGGTCTCACGCGCTACCGCAATGCGCATTTCCTCCCCTCCCTACGGATGGTCGCCCACCATGAATGTCTTTAATGGATTTCTTTAATGGAAGTCCTGGGCTCACGCCGTAACGGCAAGCGCCAGGAGTGACACCAACGTCATGATCGCGATGGGGTTGCGGGCTCCACTCATCAAGCCGCGGAAACCGACGATGACCGAGATCGCCATCGTTGCGAGGGCAACGCCCCAATGGTCCGTCACCCCCACGATCGCAAGGCCGATCACGATGTTGACGACCGTGAGGGTGCCGACAAAGGCCAAGTGCACGAAAGCTTCATAAGTGGATTCGTGCGCGGCAAGGTCGTTGCCGGTTGCCGTCGCGTATTCGACCGTGCCGTGATCGGCCATCCCATCCTCCAGCTCGATTAGTCAAGTTCGCTTTAAAGCGCGCCCGGACTTACCGCAATTGCCCCGGGAGGGCAACGGCCGCCGGTAAAGGAACGGCATTCGGCTATCCGGCAGCACCTTGTTCGAGCCCCGCCGCCGCCAGCGCCAAGCGCTGGCGCTTCTCCACCGCCGCTATGGAAAAATCGGCAATGGCCGCATCAAACAGCCGGTGAAAGTTGAGCTCGGCACCCAAATGCAAGAACACACCACCTAATCCGATCGCCGCCCGGTCCATGAACACGAATTCGCGCGGGACCCGAACCGGTCCTTTTTCCTTGAGGATTTGGTGCACCCGAAAGGCCTCGCGGCGGCCGTATTCGGACGGCTTCACCCCCTCGGCGAGCGTGCGGACTCGGTCCTCCAGCAAGGGACCGTAGATGAAGCGCGCCCAAATATTGAGGCCATCGATCAACTCGCGGGTGAGGCCGCGAAATCCCCAAGTCTCATAGGCGTGCACCACCAGCGCCTCGTCGCCGCGCAACAGGCCATTGTAGAGATCGACCACGCCGCCAACGAATTTTGGCGGGAAGATGCGGATGCAGCCGTAATCCAGAAGATTGATTCCGCCCTCGCCGCCCTCGTGGTCGCCTACGCCGCTGTGCTGAAACACCGTATAATTGCCGAGGTGCGGATCGCCGTGGATCACGCCATAGCGGCTGAACGGAAGCCACCAAGCGGTGAACATTGCGGTGGCGAGCCGGTTACGGAACGGCAGGCTGTCACTCTTGTGCTCGAGCAGCCGCCGGCCTTCGAGCCAGTCGAGCGTGAGCAAGCGGCCGCTGGAGAGGTCCGGCCAAGGCTTTGGCACGCGAATGAGATCGACCCCTTCAAGCATCGCGCGGTACAGCGTGGCATGCTTGAGCTCGCGCCGGTAGTCGAGCTCCTCGCGAATTCGTGCCCCGATCTCCTGGGCAATTTCGGTTGTATCGATCGCCGGGTCCATGCGGCGGTGGATGGCGAAGATCCATTGCAGCTGCTGCAGGTCCGCCTCGACCGCGGACTGCATATCCGGGTATTGCAGCTTGCAGGCCAGCGGCATGCCCGAATGAGCGCGGGCGCGGTGCACCTGGCCGAGCGAAGCCGCAGCGGCCGGGTGGTGCTCGAAGCTCGCAAACTTGCCCTGCCAGTCGGAACCAAGCTCCGCCATCATGCGGCGCTTGACGAAGCCCCAGCCCATGGGCGGCGCCTGGCTCTGCAATTTGGCGAGCTCGACCGCATATTCGGCCGGCAGGGCATCCGGGATTGTGGAGATGAGCTGGGCCACTTTCATGATCGGGCCCTTGAGACCGCCCAAGGCCGCGGCCAGCTCGATCGCATTCTTGCCGCGGTCGAGGTCGAGCCCGAGAAAGCGGGCGCCGGCAAGGCGCGCCGCCACACCGCTCATATTGGCGCCGACCCGCGCGTAGCGAGCGGCGCGGGCGGAGAACCTGTTGGCTTCGCGATCGGTCATCAGCAACCCGGTGGACCCGGAAACCGGGATCGCATCAGCACTTATGAATGCAGCAGCAAGATGGAAAGGTGCCGTACCGGCCGCGCTGCTTATCCCAACCCCTCCAGCTCCGTGATCATGTCCTCGATGACGTTCAGCCCGCCCTGCCAAAAGGTCGGCTCACGGGCGTCCAGCCCGAAAGGCTTGAGCAGCTCGGCGTGATGCTTGGTGCCGCCAGCCGACAACATGGCGAGATAGCGCTCCGCGAAGCCCTCGGCCGCACGCTCGTAGACGGCATAGAGCGAGTTCACCAGGCAATCCCCGAACGCATAGGCATAGACGTAGAAGGGCGAATGCACGAAATGCGGGATGTAGCTCCAAAATGTCTCGTAGCCTTCGCGCAGCTCGATCGCCGGCCCGAGGCTCTCGCCTTGCACCTCGAGCCACATCGCGTTGAGCCGGTCTGCCGTGAGCTCGCCGGAGCGGCGCTCGCCGTGAACCTTGCGCTCGAAGGAATAGAACGCGATCTGCCGAACCACCGTGTTGATCATGTCCTCGACCTTGGCGGCCAGCATCGCCTTGCGCTGTCGCTTGTCGGTGGTGGCCGCCAAAAGCTTTTTGAACGTCAGCATCTCTCCGAACACACTCGCGGTCTCCGCCAGGGTGAGCGGCGTCGGCGCCATCAGGGCGCCATTGGGGGCGGCCAGCACCTGATGCACGCCATGGCCAAGCTCATGGGCGAGCGTCATCACATCGCGCGGCTTGCCCTGATAGTTCAGCAGCACATAAGGGTGCGCGGATGGCACCGTAGGGTGCGCAAAGGCGCCCGGCGCCTTGCCGGGCCGGACCGGCGCATCGATCCAATTGTCAGTGAAAAAGCGATCGGCGATCGCGGCCATGCGCGGCGAGAATTTTTCGTAGGCCTGCAGCACCGTCGTCTGTGCCTCGCTCCATGGGATGCTGCGGGTCGCGACCTTCGGGAGCGGGGCATTGCGGTCCCAGTGCGGCAGGCGCTTCTTGCCGAACCACCGCGCCTTCAAGGCGTAGTAACGATGGGAGAGGCGCGGATAAGCGGCACGCACCGCAGAGACCAGCGCGTCAACCACTTCTGGCTCGACCCGATTCGAAAGATGGCGGGCATCCGCCACATCGGTAAAGCCGCGCCAGCGGTCGGATATCTCCTTGTCCTTGGCGAGCGTATTGGTGATGAGCGTGAACAGCCGCTGATGGGCCTTGAACGTCGTCCCGAGTGCCGTCGCGGCCGATTTCCGTTTCTTTGGATCGGCATCCTGCAGCATGTTCAACGTCGGCTCGATCGCCAGCGATTTTGGTCCGACCTTGAAGCGCAAGGCCGCGATCGTCTCATCGAACAGGCGGTTCCAGGCCGAGTAGGCAGTTACCGATTTCTCGTGAAACAGCTGCTCGATGCGATCCTCGAGCTGATAAGGCTTCTCCCGGCGAATATCCTCGAGCCACGGCCGGTAGCGCGCGAGGGAGGCATCATGCGTGATGGCGGCGGCGAGCTTCTCGTCATCAAGCCGGTTGAGCTCGAGCACGAAGAACAGAAGATGCGTCGACGCCGCCGTGATGCGATCCTGCACGTCGCCGTAAAATTTGGCGCGCACCGGATCCACCGTGTCGCCGGCGTGAACAAGTCCCGCATAGGAAGTGAGCCTGCCGATGAGATCGTCGAGCGCCTCATAGCGCTTGACAGCCTCCGCCAACAATGCGCCACCCTGCGGCCCTTCGACGAGCGCGGCGAGATTGCCCTTGTAGCTCTCCTCGAAAGCCAGGCTTTCCGCATCGGTGCGATCGAGATCGGCGGCGATGCGCGGATCGTCCAGTCCCGCATAGAGGTCCCTGAGGTTCCATTCCGGCAGCGCGGCGACCGCAGACTTGGATTTGGCGGCTTTGCGACTTGCAGGCTTCTTGGCGACGCGGTTTGCTTTGGCGGGCATGGCTTTTCGTCGGCTTGGCGAACGGGTTCAGGGGCCCAGCATAGGACAGACTGGTGCCGCTTTTCGATTTGAAAATTCCTGGCACGAGCTTGCGGCAGGGGATGCAGGTATTTCAAATCGGCGGCACTCGCGCGGCGGTTTTGCCGTTCCTATCATCGTTGCGGCGAATCTCTTATAGGAGCCTCAAACCCAAAGCCGCACTAGGAATCAATTACTTGCCAGGCTCACTTTGGTTCCGACGCTCCTAAGCTCGCGTGCCGGGAACTGATACGAGCGTCGGAACCGGACACCCATATGGGACAGGGGATGCGGGCGATCAATTCGCCTCCGGGGCCCATGATCGGCGCAGACGAAGCGGCCGCTTAACGCTGCCTTAAGGCTGATGGGGGACAGTGCCCCGTTTCGGCACAGGCGGTTTCCGCATTCGTCTCTGCAAACGGCACTGGGGTCACGTCGTACATGAGCGAGCGTGTTCTGATCGTCGACGACGATCCGGTACAGCGGCGCCTGCTCGAGAACATGGTCGGTCGCTTCGGCTATGAGCCGGTTGTCGCCGACGGCGGGGAGGCGGCACTGGCCCTCCTCACCGGCCCCGACGCGGCCAACGTCGATGCTCTTGTGCTTGACCTGGTCATGCCCGATCTCGACGGTCTCGGGGTTCTAGCCCGCATGCGGGAGGCCGGGATTGCGCTTCCGGTCATTGTGCAGACTGCCCACGGGGGCATCGACAATGTCGTTTCCGTGATGCGCGCCGGCGCGACCGACTTCGTGGTCAAGCCGGTCAGTCCGGAACGACTGCAGGTTTCGCTGCGCAATGCGCTTGCCACAAGCGCGCTGCAGGGCGAGCTTGCCCGCATCAAGCGTAGCCGCTCCGGGACGCTGACCTTCCGCGATATCGTGACCCGCAGCGCACGCATGCAATCAGTGCTGCGCACCGCCGGCAAGGCTGCTGCCTCCACTATCCCGGTCTTGGTCGCCGGTCCATCCGGCGCCGGCAAGGAGCTCATCGCGCGCGCCATTCATGGCTCGGGAGAGCGGCGCGCGAAGCCCTTCGTCGCGGTCAATTGCGGCGCGATCCCGGACAATCTGGTCGAATCAATCCTGTTCGGCCACGAAAAGGGCGCCTTCACGGGTGCAACGGACCGACATACCGGCAAGTTCGTCGAGGCTTCAGGCGGGACCCTGTTTCTGGACGAGGTTGGCGAGCTACCGCCGGCCGTCCAGGTCAAGCTCTTGCGTGCGATCCAGGAAGGTGAGGTCGAGCCGGTCGGAGCGCGCAAGCCGGTGAAAGTCGACGCACGCATCATCTCGGCTACCAACCGCGATCTCGTTGCCGATGTGAGTGCCGGCCGTTTTCGCGAGGATCTGTTCTATCGTCTGCACGTGTTCCCGGTCACAGTGCCGGCGCTGGCCGAGCGGCCTGAGGACATCCCGGAGCTGGTGCGCCATTTTCTTGTCCGCTTCGCCGCTGAGGAGGGCAAGCGCATACGCACGATCAGCGCCGAGGCGCTGACGCTGCTTTCCGCCTATAGCTGGCCCGGCAATGTTCGCCAGCTCGAGAACGCCGTGTTCCGTGCCGTGGTGCTGGCGGAGACCGATGAGGTCGGGATCGGAGAATTTCCTCAAATTGCCGCCCAGCTCGCGCGCCTATCGATGGGTGCCCACGCCGCCCAGTCCGCGGATGGCAAATCGAAGGAGGACGAGGTGCCGCCGGTGCCAGACCTTGCAGGCCTTGGCGCACGCGCGGTGGCGGTTGCCGACGATCATTTCGCCCCTGCCCCGCCCCTGGCCCCTGTGGCCGGACCGGCCCTGCCGCTGCTTGATCAATCCGGCGAGGTGCGCGCCCTCGAAGAGCTCGAAGGCGAGGTGATTCGCTTCGCGATCACCCACTATCACGGGCAAATGTCAGAGGTCGCGCGCCGGCTCAAGATCGGCCGCTCCACGCTCTATCGAAAGCTCGACCTGCTGGGGCTCAATACGGATGCCGCGACCGCTGACAACCAAAGCGCCGCCAAGGCGTTGTAAGGAGGCTACAGACCTCCAAAATCGGCCACGATCACGCAAATAATATCGGCCGGTAGTTGCTTAAGGCTTCGATTTGGAGTCTTTTCCAACTCCGTGCGCGGGCGGACTCGTGGTGGACTGGAAGCCTAGTGGAGTTGAAAATTGACGGAGTCCTTTGGGAAGGTGCTCCGCAACCGGGAGTATGAAAATGCGCGGCTCTCGTCGTGACTGCATTCTGGCCGGAACGGCACTAGCCATTGTCTTGGCTGCTGGTTCCATGGCCGATGCAGCCTCCAATAAGGTCCCGGTGCTGGCACGTGATCCGATCCCGGCGCCGACAGCGGCGGCTACTGCTGCCGCCGACTTCGAAGCTCCGCCGGAGGCCACCGAGCCGGCCAAGACGGAAAGCGTGCCTGCACCGGCGGCCTCTAGTCCCGCCGCAGCAACCCCAGCCGCAGCGACGCCGGCCGCAACGGCTCCTGCGGTGACGGCCCCAGCGCCGGACGCCACTACTGCGGCTAGCCCGCCCGCAACCCCCGTCTCCGCCCCACCGACGGCACCTGCCGCCGAGACCGCAGTGCCGCCCGATCCGCTTGCCTCGCTCGATCCGGCTGACCGCCCGATCGCGGAAAAGATTCGCGACCTGCTGGCCGCCAAGGCCGACAAGATCTTCGCCACCAAGCGCGAGCACGCGGCGGTCGAGACGTTCTATCAGAACCGCAATCTCGCGCCCTTGTGGATCGAGAAAGGCGCGCTGAACGATCGTGCCAAGGCCGCCATCGCCCGCATTCGAGCAGCTGATGCCGACGGCCTCGACGTGAGCGACTACAAGATTCCCGATTTTGCCGCAGCATCCGCTCCCGAGGCGCTCGCCGAAGACGAGCTGAAGCTTACCGAGACTGTCTTGACCTACGCACGTCACGTGCAGGCGGGCCGGTTCAGCTATGCGAGCGTCAGCAAGAATATCGAGCTGCCGCAGCAGGCTCCGGAGCCGGCGGACGTGCTGACCAAGGTCGCGGATGCCAAGGACGCCGCCAAGGCGCTCGACGAGTTCAGCCCGCCCCAGAAGGCCTATCGCGCCCTCAAGGCCAAGCTCGCCGAATTGCGGGCTAAGCTCGGCCCGGCCGGGAGCGAGATTCATGACGGCCCCGAGCTCAAGCTTACCAAGCCGATGATGGATGACCCTCGGGTCTCGCAGCTGCGCGAGAAGCTTGGACTGAAAGGCGAGCCCGGCAACCTGCACTACGACAGTGAGCTCGCCGATGCGGTCAGGAAATTCCAACGCAACAATGATCTCCGGGTCAACGGCAATCTCGATGCGCCGACATTGCGCGCGCTCAACGGACCGCCGCGCGACCGGCAGATCGACATCATCGTCGCCAATATGGAGCGCTGGCGCTGGTTTCCGCGTGATCTGGGCAAAACCCATGTGACCGTCAATCTGCCGGATTTCAGCTTGCGGCTGATCCACAACGACCAGCTGATGTGGACCACGCGCATTGTGATCGGCAAGCCGGCGATGCCGACCCCGCTCCTGACCGAGACGATGAAATACATCACGGTCAATCCGACCTGGAACGTGCCGCAGTCGATCATTCAAAATGAATATCTGCCGGCCTATCGCGAGGACCCGACTGTTCTCGAGCGCAGCGGACTCAAGATGGCGACCGAGCGCGACGGGACGGTGCGAATTTGGCAGCCGCCAGGCGACGGCAATGCGCTCGGACGACTTCGCTTCAACTTCCCGAACCGGTTCGACGTCTATCAGCACGACACGCCGGACAAATATCTGTTCAAGGAGGAGAAGCGCGCTTACAGCCACGGCTGCATGCGGGTGCAGGATCCAGTCAAATACGCCCAGCTGCTCTTGTCGATCGAGCGGCCGAATGACGGCTACAGCGAAGAGCGGATCAAGCGGATGTTCGGCCCCGAGGAGCAGGACATCACCTTCCCGGCGCCCATTCCGGTGCATCTGACCTATCAGACTGCCTTCGTGGACGATGACGGTCATCTGCAGTTTCGCGGCGACGTATATGGGCTGGACAGCAGGGTCCTGGCACTGATCAAGACCGAGCGCGGCATGATCGATGTCGCGAGCAAAGAGCGAGATCGCGATGTGGCGAATGCCGCCACTGCCGCTGCTCGCAAGCCGGCGAAACAACCCGTCGTGCAGAGCAGTGGCGGCGGCCTGTTCGGGAGCTTTTTCGGGGGGCCGACGGTCCCGCCGGCGCCGATCGGCCGGCAGACCCAACAGAGCAGGATTCGTTAACATTGCTGGGAGCCTACCAAGCCCTGTCGAATCTGATAGGGTTTGTTAGGCACCGCGTGAGGTTTGGGCTTTCCTGGCCACTTTTTGCCATAGTCCCTCTCTACGGTTTTGCGCATCGGGGGGGACGGGGCGCGCGGTAAGACCGCATTAACCCTTCCCCATAACAGTGCGTTAAGCCTGCTCGTCACGGCCCCTCGCCGTGCGCGATCGGCTTTGCGCAGCGGGGAAGGCGAGATCGCTCGTGCCGGTCGAGGTCACGCGCAGAATCCGTTTGTCTACGATCGCAGCGATCGCTGCACGAGCCGTCGGCTGCGTGAGCTTTGCCGCCCTCCTGCTCGGGCTTGACTCCCACAGTCTGCAGAATGCCGTCGCCGAAGGCGACACGCGTACCATCAGCCTTCATCACATGCACACCGGGGAAGATCTCACCATCACCTACAAGGTGAATGGCGTGTACGATGAAGAGGCGCTGAAAAAGATCGACTATGAGCTGCGCGACTGGCGTCGCGATGAGACGATCCACATGGATCCGCATCTCATCGATTTGGTTTGGGAGGTCCAACGCGATGTAGGCGCCACCGGGCCGATCCAGGTCGTGTGCGGCTACCGCTCGCCAGAGACCAACGCCATGCTGCGCCAGCGATCGAGCGGCGTCGCCAAATTCAGCCAGCACATGCTCGGCAAGGCGATGGATTTCTATCTCGAGGGAGTGCCGCTCGAGCAGATTCGCGCCGTCGGCTTGTATTTGCAGCGTGGCGGCGTCGGGTTTTATCCGACGTCCGGCTCGCCTTTCGTGCATCTAGATACCGGTAGTGTGCGCCACTGGCCTGCGATCACCACCGACGAAATGCCCCGCTTGATGGCAGAGGGAGAGAAGCTGCACGATTCCGCAGAAGCGACTGCTGTTGCCTCCAGCCGTCACCAGCCGGCAGTCTTGGCACAGCTCGGCGGACGCCCTTCCACCGACAAGGACCCAACGGTTGCCGCTCGCAATCCGGCCGTGGCCACGACGGTCGTAGCACGCGCCGAAAAGACGCGACCCACACCGCTCCCGCAGGCCAAGCCCAAGCCGCTGACCGCACCCCAACCGGCAGTCTTTGAGGTGGCCTCAGCCGAATCGCATCCGATCGAGCTCCGCCCGGACCCATCCGCCAACGACGTCATCAATCAGCGCGACTACTGGCGTAGCTTGCCGCCGAACGCTCCGGCCAATTCGGCGCCGCAGACCAGTGCCGATGTCCCGCGTCCGCCGGCCCCTATCCCGAGCCCGACCGTGGTCGCTTCGGCTGAACCGCAGTTGACCGCCAGTGTCTCTTCGAACCTCGCACCATGGCCGATGCCTGAACGCGGCATTCCGCAAGGCGCTGGCGCCCTCGCCTACGCCGATCCGACCATAAACGTGGCGACTGCCGCCGGCCCGGCGCGCCCGGCCCCGATGGGCACCGCGATCGGCCGCCCGGTTCCGCCGCCCGATACCACAGTGGCGTTGAAGCGGGTCGGCGACCGCCCCTCCGTCATCTCCGGCCCGGCGCCGTCGGCGACCGCGTATGCGGCGCCCGCGACCAAGTCCGGCGACCATTTCAGCGATCCTTGGCTGCGGGCCATGATCGTAAGCCCGAGCGCCGAAAAATTCATGAGCGTTGCGAGCATTGGGTCACCCGATTATCGCGGCCTCGCGCCGTTCCTGACGAAGCCATCGACCTCGGTCATGATGACCTTCTCCAGCGACCCGCAGCTCGGCATGACGACGCAGAAGTTCAGCGGCACCGCCGTCGCGTTCGTGGCCACCGTCACGTTCGCCAACCGGACCGCTTCGCTGCGTTGATCAAGCTAGGCCACCTCCGCTCTCCACTTGCCAAGGCGACCGGCCCTTTCCAACCCAATCCCGCTCTCTTGATTCGGGCGGCCCCGCCGCGGCTGGGCAATTCTGAGCCCTGTTCAAGACTCGCAAAAATGCATGGCTACGCTGCGCCGGCCATTGTTATTAACAATCAAATAACAACGGACTCTTTGGAGAGAGCTGCCTGAGCCATGCAGCTCACGCAAGGCGTGCAGTCATCAGGTTGCGATAGCAATCAAAAAGCCCGGCGCGGGATTCCGGCCGGGCATGAATCGTCAGTTTCAATTTCGTCAATGCATCGAATGTGTGCCATTCGTCAAGCATGAAGACGGCCCTCACCGGCCCTCACGATCTTTGCCGCACTGGCAAGAACTTCGAATCGGCGGCACTAGGCGAGCATGCCGAGCGCGTGCATGTAGGTCTCGAGAATCGCTTCGTGCTCCCGGCGCTCGTCAGCGTCCTGCTTGCGCAACCGCACGATGGCGCGCAGCGCCTTGACGTCGAAGCCGTTTCCTTTCGCTTCCGCGTAGACATCGCGAATATCGTCCGCGATTGCCTTCTTCTCCTCCTCGAGGCGCTCGATGCGCTCGATGAAGGCCTTCAGATGATCCTTGGCGAATCGAGTCGCGGGCGCTTCGTTGGTCGCAGTAGCAGTGGCAGCGGCGGCAGTGGCCATCGATGACTCCTCGGTTGAGCCGCGGAGGTTCGAAATCCGCGGCCTCCGGGTCAAGGCCGATGGCAAGTCATCCACAGTCGTACACAGCAAGCGTTCGCGGTTAGTGCTTCTGGCTGGACTTGGCGAAGGCGGCGAGCTGAGCCTCGGAGGCATCGCGCTGGTACTTGGCCTTCCACTCTTCGAAGGGCATGCCGTAGATTGCCTCCCGGCTCTCGTCCTTGGTCATCGGCACTCCGCTCTGGTCGGCGGCCTCCTTCATCCAGTTCGAGAGACAATTGCGGCAAAAGCCCGCGAGGTTCATCAGGTCTATGTTCTGCACGTCAGTGCGCGAGCGCAGATGCGCGAGCAGACGACGGAACGCGGCCGCCTCAAGCTCGGTGCGGGTTTTTTCGTCGATAGCCATGGCGCAACCTTTCATTCATTGCGTGCACGTCAAAAAAGCTTGCACGCTAGATAACCGAGACATTCCCGGAACGCGAGCCCCGGATAAAAGGTTAAATAGGCCGGACTCTTCGGCTTTCCAGCACGGTCGCCCGAGCCGGCCTCGACGCCAAGACCGATGCCAAACAGGTCCAAGTCAACGAGACCCCTGCAAGAGGTGAGCGTGCCGGATCCGGTCCGTGATTTTCTTCGAGACCTGTTCAGCGCCGCGGTCGCGGCCGCGCATCCGCACAACTGTCTTGCTCCCCATCTGCCGGCGCCCCCTGAGGAACCAGGTCGGCTGCTGGTTCTAGCCGCCGGCAAGGCAGCGGGCGCGATGGCCGAGGTCGCCGAGCACCATTATGTCGACCAGCTCGGCATCTCGCCCAAGCGCGTGAGCGGCATCGCGGTCACGCGCCACGGCTATGGACGGCCGACCCGATGCGTGCGGCTGGTCGAGGCGGGCCACCCGATCCCCGATGCCGCCGGCCTTGGGGCGACCCTCGATACGCTGGCGCTGGCGAGCAGCGCCGGCGAGAATGATCTGGTCCTGGTCCTCATTTCCGGCGGTGCATCCGCCAACTGGATCGCGCCTGCTCCCGGCGTTTCACTCGCACAAAAGCAGGAGCTGACCCGCACCCTACTCGGAATCGGAGCTTCGATTGCCGAGATCAATACCGTGCGCAAGCATTTGTCGCGTATCAAGGGTGGGCGCCTGGCGAGGCTCGCGTGGCCGGCGCGTTTGGCGACGGTCGGCATATCCGACGCACCGGGCGATGATCCGACGGTGATCGGCTCCGGACCCAGCGTTCCCGACCCGACCACGCTCGCCGACGCGCGCAAGATCGTGGCACGCTACCGCGTGTCGGTGCCAGAAGCGGTGACACGCGCGCTCGATGATCCGGCAAACGAGACGCCGAAACCAGACGACCCGATCTTTGCGAAGACCTCGTTCGCGCTGGCAATGCGACCTGCCGAAGTCCTCCGCCAAGCCGAACAATTTGTCCGCCGGGCAGGCTATGACTGTTTGGTGCTTGGCAGCGACATCGAGGGCGAAGCGCGTGATGTCGCCGCCGAGCATGCAGCCTTGGCGCGCGATCTCAAGGCGCAGGGGCGCAGAACGGTCGTTCTGTCCGGCGGCGAGCTGACCGTGACGGTCAATGGCAGCGGCCGCGGTGGACCGAATCAGGAATACGTGTTGGCGCTCGCCGTCGCGCTCGGCGGCGCTGAACGGATCACTGCACTGGCCGGTGACACCGACGGCACCGACGGCGGCAGCGGCAAACCCGACGATCCGGCCGGAGCCATTGTCGATGCCGGCACCCTCGCGCGGGCGCGAAAGCTCGGCCTCGATGCGGCCGCCTTTCTTGCCGACAACAATTCGACCGAATTCTTCGCCAAGCTCGGCGATCTTCTGAGGCCGGGGCCGACCTTCACGAACGTCAATGATTTCAGAGCCATCGTCGTTGACAGCCCGTAGGGCTTCACGCGATATCCCGGCGCACCGATGCGGGCAGGACACAGGGACGATGACGCGGCGACCGACGAGGCCGAGAATTCGTTGGCCGCGGCCGCGGCGGTTTGCAGCGCCGACGCGCGTCACCGGGCTCTCCGCGGCCTTGCTGCTTGCCATTCCGCTCATGATGCGGCCAGATCCGGCCGCAGCTGATTTCCGCCTTTGCAATAACACGGGCAGCCGGGTCGGGGTCTCGCTCGGCTATAAGGAAAACGAAGGCTGGACCACGGAGGGCTGGTGGAACCTATCCGCCCGGACCTGCGAGACCTTGTTGCGCGGCGCCCTCGTGGCCCGCTTCTATTACGTCTATGCGGTCGATTATGATCACGGCGGCGAATGGTCCGGACAGGCCTTCATGTGCACACGGGAAAAGGAGTTCACCATCAGGGGCACGACGGATTGCCTCGCGCGCGGGTTCGACCGCACCGGATTTTTCGAGGTCGATACCGGAGAGCAGCCGTCCTGGACTGTGCAGTTGACCGAACCGGGCGAGCTGGCTCCGAAATCGCCGGTGCAAACACGCAATCCCCCTGCCCAGGGCGCACCGGTGCCGGCCGCCGGTAGCGTTCGACCGGCGCCCACACCCACGCCGGCGCCAACGCCATCCAAAAGCAAGAACTGATGCGGCGGCTGCGTCGAACCAAGATTGTCGCGACCTTAGGCCCGTCATCGTCGGAACGCGACGTGATTGCACGTCTGTTTCAAGCGGGCGCCGACGTGTTCCGCATCAATATGAGCCACACGTCGCATGAGAAGCTGCGCGGCATGGTGGCAAGCATTCGCGCGGTCGAGGGCGAGTTTGGGCGACCGATCGGTATTCTGGTCGATCTGCAGGGCCCCAAGCTCAGGGTCGGGCGATTTAGTTCAGGCTCGGTGGTCCTGAAGAAGGGCGCGACCTTCACCCTTGACGCGGACCCGACGCCCGGCGACGAGACGAGGGCAGAGCTGCCGCACCCCGAAATCTTCGCCGCTGCCGCACCGGGCCATGTGCTGTTGCTCGACGACGGCAAGGTTCGCCTCGTCGCCAGGGCGGTGGACAAGGATCACATCGTCACGCGCGTGGAGATCGGCGGCAAGCTCTCGGACCGCAAAGGCGTGAGCCTGCCGGACACCATGATCCCGTTTTCCGCGCTCACCCCGAAAGACCGTTCCGATCTCGAGGCTGCCTTGGACGCCGGCATCGACTGGGTTGCGTTGTCGTTCATTCAACGCCCAGAGGACATTGCCGAGGCCAAGAAGATCACCCGCGGCCGCGCCGTCGTCATGGCCAAGATCGAGAAGCCGCAGGCGGTGAGCCGGCTCGACGAGATACTTGATCTGTCCGACGCCCTGATGGTGGCGCGCGGTGACCTCGGTGTGGAATTGCCGCTCGAGAAGGTTCCGGGCGTGCAGAAGCAGATGACGCGCTCCTCACGCCGTGCCGGCAGGCCGGTGGTGGTTGCGACCCAGATGCTCGAATCCATGATCACCAGTCCGGTGCCGACGCGGGCCGAAGTGTCGGATGTGGCGACCGCAATTTTCGAAGGCGCCGATGCGGTGATGCTGTCGGCCGAATCGGCCGCCGGGCAATACCCGGTCGAGGCGGTAGCCACAATGAATCGGATCGCCGAAGAAGTGGAGAGCGATCCGCTCTACCGCACCATCATCCACGCCCAGCGCACCGATCCGGAAGCAACCGGGGCTGACGCAATCAGCGCCGCAGCACGACAGATCGCCGAGACCCTCGACCTGTCAGCCATCATCTGCTGGACCAGCTCGGGCGCGACCGGCCTCAGGGTGGCCCGCGAGCGACCGCAGCCGCCGATCGTGGCGATCTCCCCCAATCTCGCCACCGGGCGCAAGCTGTCACTGGTCTGGGGCGTGCATTGCGTCGTGGCCGAAGACGCCCACGATCAGGACGACATGGTACAGCGCGCGTGCCGATTGGCCTTCAGGGACGGGTTCGCCAAGGCCGGCCAGCGCGTCATCATCGTGGCGGGCGTCCCGCTCGGCACACCCGGCGCGACCAATATGCTGCGCATAGCCTTCGTGGGCGCCGAAGCCGCTCAGGACATCTAGCCCGGATATCTCACATGTAATTGGCGCATCGGGGCTCCGAATCAGCGAAAGTTGTTTTGCGAGAACGACTTTGGCCGGATTCGATGAGGTCCCCGATGCCGACAGAGTGTAGCGCGGAAACGCAACC